>OODJ01000373.1_pt1 | contig 48672 bp, 36 predicted proteins | sample 1671611 | NCBI WGS metagenome assembly OODJ01 (sample SAMN06348174, study PRJEB24527) | human gut metagenome | biome: human gut; feature: ankylosing spondylitis patient; material: feces | host: Homo sapiens | place: China | collected 2015-10 | reverse complement strand
GAGCATCAAATTGCTCCATAATCGAAAAAATTCCCCCAAAAGGAGTGAGTTTCTCTGATTTAATTTGTATCTTTGCCATGTCATATTAGAGTTTTGCTTGTCTTCTTTTCGCAACACTAAGGTAAGTGAAAATTCTGACATGGCAAAATCCTGGGCAACTTTTTGTTGCTCAGGCACTTATAAATAATGTTAAACTATAGTGTTGCGGAATTAAGGTTTATATATAAAAAGGTGCAACTCACAAGTAAGAAAGTGAGTTGCACCTTTTTTGCTATAAACTGTTAACTATAAACTATTAACTAAATTACTGTCCTCCCAGTCTTTCGAAGAAGGTGATGATTTCTTCGAAGGTCTTGAATTCATCGCTGCCGTATTCTATCGCCGTACCCATGAAACCGTCGCATGGGCTAGGGTCGATGAAGTAATCGCCGTAGAGCAGGTTCTTCTGGTTGCAGAAGATGATGTGGTTGTAGGCTGGGGTAGAGAGATATTCCTCCACCCAGGTCTGCACCTTCGCCATGTATTCATGGTCGTTGGTTGGCGCTGGGGCTACGATATATACGTTGTAATGCTCTATCAGCATCTCGTAAGCCTTGTGCATCGAACTGGTTGCCTTCATGTAACTGTCGTGCAGGGCATCGAAGTCGATGTATACGATAGGACGCTCCTTGCCGTTCTGCTTGTCGTCAATCCAGCGGATTACCGGACAGAGATAGTGGAATGCTACCTTGTCGATAAGTCGGTGCTCGCCATGGAATGGGATGGCGAGCGGATAGTGCTCATGGAAGAGGTCGAAGGTATGGACCAGCGGATCAGCATCGCCGAAGAGACCGTAAACACGTTGCTGCTCCTCGGGAGTAATGTCCTGGAAGCAACGCTCGGTAAAGTCACGGTATTCCTTGATGAGTCCTTTGGTAACCATCAGTTCGTTCACTCCGTCCTTTCTCGGGTTCTGGAATTCCTGCTTGCCGGTCATGCTGCTCATCGTATCGCCCATCTCGAAGGCAGGGTTTACGAGGATGCGGTCGAATCCTTTCAGCAGTTCGGTATACATGCCTCCCATCGAGGTACCGATGATGAGGTCAGGCTTCTCAGTCTCCGCCATCTTCTGCAGCATCTCTATGCCCTCTTCCGGATGTACCGGAATGTCTTCAGCCACGAGGGTGGCATTCGGCATCAGTTCCTGCAACATCTTTACGGTGCCGCTCTGTGCAGAAGAGAGGAAACCGTGAACATACATGATTTTCTTGCCCGCCATGAGGTCGGGGAATTGTTTGATATATGGATTCATATTCTTATAGTTTTATAGGGGGTATCATATCATGCTCCCTGAACATCTTATTCATTTCTGCTGCAAAATTACGCTAAATTGCAGACAAAACAAAATTATTGGGCGATAAACTTCCTTGTTTGCGAAAAAAGTAGTAATTTTGCACCCAATAATCATATTAAAGTTCAAGTCATAATGGATTTACTGAAAGAAAGAATTATGCAGGAGGGCAGATGCTTTCCTGGTGGAATCTTAAAAGTAGACAGCTTTGTAAACCATCAGATGGACCCTATTCTGATGATGGACTTAGCTAAGGAATTCGTGCGCCTTTTCAAGGATATCAAGTACAACAAGATTATTACTATCGAGGCTTCGGGCATCGCGCCTGCCATCATGGTAGGTTATCTGACCAATCTTCCTGTTGTATTTGTGAAGAAAAAGCAGCCTAAGACTATGGAGGGTATGATTACCTCTGTGGTTCACTCTTTTACAAAGGACCGCGATTATACGGTTTGTGTGAGCAACAGTTATCTTACTCCTGAGGACCATGTTATCTTTATCGATGACTTCCTTGCCAATGGTAATGCGTCTAAGGGTGTGATGGACCTTTGCGAGAAGGCTGGTGCCAAGATTGAGGCGATGGGTTTCATCATCGAGAAGGCTTTCCAGCATGGTGGTGACTTCCTGCGCAAGGAGGGAATCCGTTATGAGGCGCTCGCTACCGTAGAGAGCCTGGATGATTGCAAGATTGTCTTGAAGTAAAACATCTTATTATATATAGTAAAAGCCGCCTGTAATAGGGCGGCTTTTTTCTTACTTGACGATATCAGCGGCATAGGTTCCCATCGCCTTGTAGCCTGCAGGGTTCGGATGGAGCCAGTCGCCGCTGGCATATTCCCGCTTCATCCTTCTGTCATCATTCGGATCTTGAAGCAGCTTGGCGAAGTCTAGAATGCCATCTGCTTTCTTTGCCTGACTTCGAATCCAATCGTTTACATAGAGTCGGGCTGCTTCGTGGAAGTGGCTGTAGTAGCCGGCCCCCTTGAAAGGCGTGATGGTGCCCAGATAAACTTTCATCTTCCGGGCCTTCGCCTTCCTCATCATTCCCTGTATGCTCTCTATAATCTGGCGGGCTACCGTCTCGCTGTTTCCGCTCTTGGCAGCACCTATGTCGTTGATGCCTTCAAAGATAATTACCTTCTTTACGCCGCTCTGCATCAGAATGTCTCGGTCGAAGCGTTCCTTGGCGAGTGCCCCGAAACCGCCCGGCACGGTTACGCGGTTGTTGCCGATGCCTAGGTTCAGTACACCCTGGTTGGTTATCTTATGCTTCAGCTGCAGCATCTCCGACATCACGTCGGGCCACCGGTTCTGGGCATTATCCGTGGAGCATTTCCCATCGGTGATGGAGTTTCCCATGATGGCGATGGCACTCATGTTGGTGCTCATCGTATACACATCGATGCCGCTGATGTTGTACCAGTGGTTCTCGCGGAAAGCCTTTTCGAAGTTGGAGTGGGCATTGGTTACTCCCTTCATGATATAAGAGGTGGTACGTGAGCCCATGTGAACGGTAGGCACATCGGGAGCCGAGGTGTAGTTGATGGTGATGGCTACGCGCTCCAGGTTCTTGAGATTGAACTTCAGCGCATCGCTCACTATCTGTCTGCCGGCAGGGATAGTAGCCTTGTAGCTGTTGCCGAACTTGAAGTATTGGGCCGATTTGGCATCAATCTTGAAGGAGTCTTTGGCGTGGGCGATATAGATGGAGCGTATCACTACGGGTTGCATCGAGTAGATATTGCTCAGTTTCAGTCTTATCACGTCGCCTCCCACGCTTACCTTTACTATCTGGCGAACCGAACGGTTTGTCATGTTGTTATTATAGGGCATAAACGCTTTCACCACAGTCTGCGGTGCCGTAGCCCAAGTTCCAATCCATGTTTGTGCCGCCATCTGTAGTGTGTATGTGCAGATGAAGCATAGTATCATTATAAATCTTTTCACCTTGTTGTTATAATGATTTGATATTTTCTTCCGATAGCCCTGTGAATTGCATGATTTGCTCTATAGGCAGACCAGCTTGACGCATTTTTAGGGCGATGGCATTTTTTTCTTCAGTTTTACCTTCCGCTCTGCCTTCCGCTCTGCCTTCTGCTCTACCTTCCGCTCTACCTTCCGCATGCCCTTCTAATCTAGCGTTTCCAAGAACGTCATTTTGAATCATGATGGCATTGACATGTTCATCGTAGGCGTGTCGTTCGGCATTCGACATAGAGTAGTATTTCAGCTTCTCGCGAGCTTCTTGCAATCCTGGTGCTTTTGTGTCAGGATTGATGACTCCGTTTTTGAGGTAATCAACCCATTCCTCCAATGGAGACTTGGCAACCTTGTTGAATTCATTGACGCGCACTAGCATATAGGTTGGGAATATTTCGGCAGGCGACTTTCTCACGATTGTATCTTTCTCCTTGGTACTGATGATGAGTTGGTCTTGCGTATGCAGGCCGATAAAATTGTTTTGTCCTACATAGATATAGTCCGACCCTTTGCCAAGGTCAAAATAAAGTATACTAATGGAATATACCTTTTTTACTTCTTTGTAGGTGTTGCCGAGATTGATATGCTCGGTAATGGCTTTGTCTACGCCATAAAATATACGTTCCTGATAACACAATCTGGTTATATTTTGTATCTCGACAAGAATGTCTTCACCGTTACTATTTTTTGCCTTGATTTCTACTCGATAGAACTTATCTTCTGCCAGCACGTTTCCTTCGTTTTCTAGGATTTCAACAATCTTGATAGGTTCATTCAGAAACACGGTCAGGAAGCCCTCGAGCACACCAAAGTTCGCCTTCTGGTGAAGTTGGTGCAAGATTGCCCAATCGAATCGAATGCATTTATCTTTTAGCTCTTCCATATAGATTTCCTCCTAAAATTAATATTCGGTTGCAAAGTTACGCTTTTCTTTTGAAAGAAGCAAGGATTTTTGGGAAAATGTTTGAGTTGTAAAACTACTATTGTACTGTCAATGAGTTTATACTTGTACAACAGTAGGTTTATGGTTGTACAACAAAAGGGTATATGGTTGTACAACAAAAGGGTATATGGTTGTACAACAAAAGGGTATACAGTCGTACGACTAAAGAGTGTGTAGTTGTACGACAATGGGGTGTTGTCACTAGGCTCGGCAGACCTGCTGACTGCAGTCGGCAGAGCTGCTGACTAGGCTCAGCAGAGCTGTCGAGCCTAGTGGGAATCTTCAAGAAGCAGTCTGCTTGAACCTCAGATACAATCTGGTTGAACCTCAGATACCGACTGCTTGAACCTCCTAATCTATATCTTTGACCCAGCGCAGTCGTATCCTTGCGCCAGATGAGGCGTCTCGTTACGCTTATTCAGCCACATTATTATGCTTGATAATAAATAGTATCTTCTGCATTTGACGGTTTGTACATGCCAGCATCTGCGAATAGTCCTTCAAAGCATAAATCTTCGTCTAATTCAGGCCAATGGATACCATATCTGCTCAATACGAAAGCCTTACGCTGGGCAGGTGTGGCGTTAGCAAGACGGCTCCAACGACTGAAAGGATAGTTAGCCTTCCAGCCATTTTGGGTTTCTGCCCAAATATGGGCATCGTCAACCCAAACGCGATTTACTCTATATTGCTCCATAATATCTTATTCCGTCTTTAGTGATGAAGGTATAGTCTAATGACTCTTCCTCATCAATTTCATAGGGGTTTGGAGAATCTGATACCATAGTTTTTCTCTACATCTTTCAGGTCTCTTCCATTTTGTACACAATCACGTATCTCTTTCTTAATCTTAATAAGTTTCAGAAAGAAGTTTTCATTTTTCTTTTTGTCCATATTCTACCTCTTTATATTATGGGTTTGGATAATCCTGATTGATACTTCTAGGAAGGAAATAACCCTTGATGCAATTAGGATTGCAGACACAAATCTGAATATGATTCTTTTCTCTGAATCCTGCATTAGGATATAGTTCCTATCCTTCCCAAAATACTCCTTTTACTGAATCGTATGGATGGGCATTGGCATCCTGATTGTATGTTAAAGCAGTTTGTACAACTGCACAATCCAATTTTCTAATCAATAAATCTGTAGAATTTCCGATAGATGTATTCTTCGGTAATTCAATCCCTGATTCTTTATAAACAGTAACCATAGACTCATAAGCAGCCTTTAATTCCTGAAGATATGTGCTATCTGTTAAGTCAAAACAATACCCCAAGTCTATAATTGCACCAACAACTGCAGGCTCTTTGATTTGTGAGTTCTTTCTTTTGGCTAAATCTTTAGCCCATTGCCAAGCTCGTTCCTCATTATTTTCCCAAAAATAGATGCCGTTTCCTAACCAGTCATAGTCATTAGTGCTGGAAAGAAGATCGGTCTTACCAGCAACTACGTCATCAACAACAGACTTGTCGCAGCCATGAAATCCTATTACTAGGTTGGAGCGCCTTGAATATAAAGACTTATCCATAATTATCTCAAATGTGGTGCAACTTCTCCATTAGGTAAAAGAATTCCTGCCCTAATTAAAAAGGCACGTGCTGCTTCTTTACTGGCAGTAGAAGCCTTTCTTGCAGCCTCTAATCTTTCTTGTCTTTTGCTATCAAATAAATCCATATTCTACCTCCTTGTTTTAAAAGTTGAACATTTCTTTTGCAAAGATTATGCAAACGAGCGAAATGTAAGCTTGCTTACAGATTGTCGAGCGCCGCTAATCTTCTGCAAAGATTATGCCAGCGAGTGCAATGAAAGTTTACTTTCATATTGCCGAGCGCCACTAATCTTCTGCAAAGATACGCTTTTCTTCTGAAAGATGCAAGGAATTATTGAAAAATGTTTGAGGATGAGGGAAATAAACAGAAGAATTAAACCCCCGGGGTCATCACCAGCATCGAATAATCTGGGAGAGGGTCTTACCGGGACTGCGCTGCAAAGATAATAATTAAAATGGAATATACCAAAGATCTTTTCGAAAAATTACGTCGGGACGTATCTGTAGCTACGTCGGGACGCGTCTGTTGCTACGTCGGGACGTAGGAAATACTACGTCGGGACGTAATTTTTGCTGCATCGTGGGAGGTTTTTCGATAAAAAGCATAGAAAAATACTAAAAAATGAATAGAAAATAAGCGTTTTTGCTCAATGTTTTCAACCTTTTAGCTCCCAAAACGCCTCTAAAGCACCCGAAAATCGCTGCTTTTTGCAAAACGTGGCAATAGGTGATAATAAGGTGATAATAAAAAAGCCCTTATTGCCACCCGTTATTCTCTTAGTATCAGCTACTTATAATAAGCGTGGCAAATGTGGCAATAAATTGAGAAAACATGTTCCTATGCGTAAAGGATCTTTGTTTCTCAAACATTCCATCAAAATCCGATTGGTATAAATACTATTGCCATCGTTTCTTCTTGGGAAAATGTTCTAGCTGTATGGTAGAAGTTTTTCGGGAAAAGTTTTGGAGATTAGGAGATAAAGTATTATCTTTGCCATCAGATTCAAAAACGAATAATCAAACTGAGTTATGATAGTAAGACCAAAGCGCATTTATCGCAAGCGCATACCATACGGCATGCAGAATTTTGAGGATGTCATAAAAGAGGATTGTTACTATGTGGACAAGACTCCTTTCATAGAGCAAATAGAAGAATCCAACAAGTATTTCTTCTTCATTCGCCCTCGCCGTTTCGGCAAGACACTTACCCTCTCCATGCTTGAGAATTACTATGACATCAACAAGAAAGACAAGTTTGATGAAATCTTTGGCAAGCTATACATCGGGCAGAATCCTACACCAGAGCATAATACATATCTCATCATCCACCTCAATTTTGCCGAGGTGGCAGCAGGATTGGATGATTATAAGGATGGACTGGACAACCATTGTAGCCTTGTGTTCAATTTCTTTTGTGACATCTATGCACATATTCTTCCTGCTGATACCAAGGAAGGAATGGAAAAGTTAACAGATGCGGTATCCAAGTTGAGGTTTCTTTGCCAGAAATGCCAGGAGGTGGGAAAGAAGATTTATCTCTTCATCGATGAGTACGACTACTTCACCAACATGATTCTTGCCCATGAGGAGCATCTCGTGAGGTATCGCAACCAGACCCATGGAGAGGGATACTTGCGCCAGTTCTTCAACACCATAAAGGGTGCGGCTGGCAATACTCTGGGCAGAGTGTTCGTCACGGGAGTAAGCCCTGTGACCATGGACGACCTGACCAGCGGATTCAACATCGGAACCAACTACTCGCTCTCACCCGACTTCAATGAGATGACGGGATTTACTGAGGAAGAAGTGAGAAAGATGCTGGATTATTACGGCAGCGTTCTGCCGTTTAATCATACCACCGATGAGCTGATCAAGGTGATGAAGCCTTGGTACGACAACTATTGCTTCGCCGAGGAGAGATATGGTGAGACCACGATGTACAACTCGATGATGGTGCTCTACTTCGTAGATAACTATATTGATTACGAATACCAAATCCCTAAGAAGATGGTGGAGACCAACATCCGTATCGACTATGACAAGTTGCGGATGCTCATCCGCCACGACAAGGAGTTCGCCCACGATGCCAGCATCATCCAGCAGTTGGTGACCCAGGGATTCGTGATAGGCACGCTCAACGAGAACTTCCCTGCCGAGCGAATCAACGACCCAGACAACTTCCTCAGCCTGCTGTTCTATTTCGGCATGGTGACGATAGACGGAACATACAAGGGTGAGACCAAGTTCATCATCCCGAATGAGGTGGTGCGAGACCAGATGTACACCTACCTGCTCGACACCTACAAGGAGAACGACTTGGTATATGATAGTTATAGCAAGGGTAAACTGGAGAGCAAACTGGCATACGATGGACAATTCAAGCCATACTTTGAGTATATCGCCGACTGCCTGAAGAAGTACTCCTCCCAGCGAGACAAGCAGAAGGGAGAGGCTTTCGTGCATGGCTTCACCTTGGCTATGACAAGCCAGAACAAGTTCTATCGCCCTATCTCTGAGCTGGACAATGACGGCGGCTATGCCGACATCTTCCTCTCTCCGCTCTGTGACATCTACAAGGACATGGTAGATTCATATATCATCGAGTTGAAATATTGCAAGAGCCAAACCACAGATGAGCAAGTGAAAAAGCTCTTCGAGGAGGCTTCAGCTCAAATTTCTCGCTATGCGGACAGTGATATGGTCAGAGAGGCAGTAAAGACTACAAAGCTCCACAAGCTGGTGGTTATCTACCGCGGAGCGGAAATGGTGGCTTGCGAGGAGATATAAAACTATTTCAACCATACTGGTCGAAAATGTTTGAGAGAGATAAAAAGAAAAAGGTGTATCCTCGCTTGCCCGATGTATGGGGCAAGAAGGATATACCTTATTACATTATAGTTTTCCCTTTCCCAGATCAAAGTACAGAATGCTGATGGAATATATTATATACCAAAGCTTTTGCCCTTATAGGGTGTAGTTTGCATAGCGATATTTCACCTAGTGCGGTGTCCTGAGCTATGTGGCTCATTGCTCATTCAGCCCGCCTTGGCTGTTACTATCTGTAACTGTTCGTGTAGTTTTTTACAAACGAGTAATAGTTATGGATTAGGATAATCTGGATTAATACCTCTAGGCAGGAAATATCCCTTGATGCAGTTTGGATTGCAGACACATATCTGAATATGGTTCTTTTCTCTAAATCCCGCATTAGGATAAAGTTCTTGCCCCTCCCAAAATACACCCTTCACGGAATCGTAAGGATGCTGGTTGGCTTTTGCATTAATTCTTCTGGCTGTTTGAACAACAGCACAATCTAATTTTCTAATCAACAAATCTGTTGATTTGCCAATTGTTTCATTTCTAGGTAATGGCATGTTAGCATCAGCATAAAGTTCTTTGAGTACAGAATAAGAAGTTTTTAATTCTTGCAAATAAAAACTATCTGTTAAATCCAGACAATAGCCAAGGTATATAATTGCACCTATTACGGCTGGTTCTTTTACACTGGAGCTTTTTCTTGTTGACAATTGTTTAGCCCATTGCCAGGCCCTATCTTCATTATTTTCCCAAAAATATATACCATTGCCTAGCCAGTCATAGTCATTGGCGCTAGCAAGAAGTTCTGTTTTGCCAGCAATCACTGCATCCACTACAGATTTGTCACAGCCATGAAACCCAACAACAAGGTTGGATCTTCTTGAATATAGAGACTCTTTCATCGTAGGTGTGGTGCTAATTGCCCATCAGGGAGCAGGATGCCTGCTTCCTTAAGAAACTTTATCGCATTTTCTTTGCTAGCAGTAATCTCTTTGATTACAGCTTGCATCCTTTCTTGTCTTTTGCTATCAAATAATTCCATATTTACCTCCTATTTTAAAGGATTAATACTATTCGACTGCAAAGATACGCTTTTCTTCTGAAAGATGCAAGGAATTATTGGAAAATATTTGAGACTGAGGGAGATAAAAAGAAAAAGGTGTATCCCGCTTGCCCGACATGTTGGGCAAGAAGGATACACCTTATTGATATTTAAATCTTGTTCGGATTTTTATTTGTATGCATCAGTACAACTTGGATTGTTGTAGTCTCTAACTGCTGCATTGTTGTTTACTTCGTTGATAGAGATTGGCCAGTTCATCCAAGCAGGACGATTTGGTATATGATAGATATAGCAAGGGTAAACTGGAGAGCAAACTGGCTTATCATGGAGAATACAAGCCATACTTTGAGTATATAGCCGACTGCCTGAAGAAGTACTCCTCCCAGCGAGACAAGCAGAAGGGAGAGGCTTTCGTGCATGGCTTCACCTTGGCTATGACAAGCCAGAACAAGTTCTATCGCCCTATCTCTGAGCTGGACAATGACGGCGGCTATGCCGACATCTTCCTCTCTCCGCTCTGTGACATCTACAAGGACATGGTAGATTCATATATCATCGAGTTGAAATATTGCAAGAGCCAAACCACAGATGAGCAAGTGAAAAAGCTCTTCGAGGAGGCTTCAGCTCAAATTTCTCGCTATGCGGACAGTGATATGGTCAGAGAGGCAGTAAAGACTACAAAGCTCCACAAGCTGGTGGTTATCTACCGCGGAGCGGAAATGGTGGCTTGCGAGGAGATATAAAACTATTTCAACCATACTGGTCGAAAATGTTTGAGAGAGATAAAAAGAAAAAGGTGTATCCTCGCTTGCCCGATGTATGGGCAAGCGGAGGTACACATTATAGAGGGATTCTTAAAAGAGAATAGTTATTGCTTAACTATCTTCTGATATTTATCTCCTTGTTTTATGACAAATAAACCCTTAGTAGGAATATTCGAAGGCGAAAAATCAGAGGTTGTAGCCTGATACACCAATCTTCCATTCATATCATAAACATAAGTAATAGGCGAAACGCTATCACCAACTATAGGAAGAGAGATTCCCGTTGACCATGCTTTGCGGTCTGCGACCAATTTTATACTACCATTAGCCTTTGTCAAGATATAGCTGTTTTTCCCACCATAAGAAGAGCGGAACACTTGCCAATCGGAATCATCCTTAGATTTAGCAGCAGCATAAATTCGATATTCTCCATCTTCCAAGTCTTCAACAGAACATTTATTATCCTCAAACAGGGAAGAATAATTTACTCCAAACACAAGTTTTTTAGAAATACTCTTCAGTATATACTTCTTGCCATTTGCTTCGGCAATGATGGCTAACTCACCATTAAAATCTTGCGGAAGGAGATTAGTTACCGATGAAATGATTACCGTGAAATGATTATCATCAGCAACCTTCATTGTTATCCCCTTCATACCTATGTTTGAAAAAACTTCTATTGGATTCTTTTGGCAAATAACCATTTCTTGCATTGAACTAAAGCTCATAGAGTCACCAACCACAGGATTCAACAAGGCTATATCATAATATCCGTCTCCTTCTCCATCCCATCCCCAATTTACATGAACCAGTCCATCTTCTCTATAGCCATCAATTACAAAACAATGTCCACTAGCCACACCTTCAACCTTAGAAACACCTGTATAAACTACAGGATTTTTCTGGCTCAACTGTTGGTACAAGATATTCATCCAATCGGAAGCTGTATAATATGAGCGATCATAATAGGTAGCATACATATTGAAATGTTCATTGATAGCATTACATGCCTCAAAATTATACGAACCGCTACCATTGTCATCGTAATTCATACCTATAGATAATCCACAATCATAAAGTAACGTTGCCACATCTTCACTTCCTACGCCAGAGGGTGTATCGTATTTAGGAAGCATCTTATCCCAAGCATATTCTATTCCAGAAAGATTCTGTGCATAAGTTTTTCCTCCATAGGTACAACTACCTTTACCAATTGCTTTTACGGGATATTTATGATAATAAAAAACCTGTGCCATCGCTGTTGCTACACATCCAGCAGGACATCTGCCACTTGCACCCATCGGACACAAATTATTAAAAGGAGCAGATTGTCCCCACTCAGACTTCATTAACTGAGGAATAGCCTCCTTGCTATCAGCAAGATTGGTTTCAGAAGCACTTGTCTGATTTGAGGTCATCACCTCACTAATCGTATTTAGCCACCATTTTAACCCAGGATTATTTTCCTGAAAAGCTTTGGCTGAATAACCAATAACAGCATTAAAACGATTATCATTAGCAATGACAACATAACCACATTGGGAATAACCGATAACAGAAAGAGCCTGATTTTCCTGCAAAATCTGCAACTTCGAGAAACTTGCCCGTGTCGCAGAAGAAGGTAAATCTTGAAGAACCATTTTGGCAATCGCCAATTTCTCCGAATAACTTCTTGAAGAAGCAAAAATGCTAAGAGTTATCCATAACAAAGCGAAAGAGAAAACTATTTTTTTCACATCTAAGCTATTTATAAACAAGAAGTGGAATGATATTCTCTAAAAAAAGCATATCATTCCACTATATCATATTATCATTTCAAACTATCCATCATTACTCTGCAGCATATGGATAACCTTTGTTCCAATCGAAAGTCCAGGTATATGGACCATACTTTTTTTCTCCAATCGCTAATAATGTACTCAATGTAATTACACCATTGTTGTTGTCAAAGAAGCACATATCAGGATATTGCTTACAAGCATAATAGAGTGAGGCATTACCTTCTTCTATCAAAGATGTACCACTCTCAACTTCATAGATTCCCTGATCCATGGTGATATTACCTTCTTCATCCATTGTGAATATCAAGTCAACACCACCAGGAAGTGTGGTCTCACCATTCTGCTTATAAAGAGTACGCATAGGAGCAACAAACTTATACAAATTAGTTCCTTCCTTTGCTTTCTGAACATTTACAGTTGCAGATGCTCCTGTAAAAATATCATCAGTAAAGTCTGCAGTACCAATTATCTCCCAAGTATAGTCACGTGAGATAGTTACAGAAATGGTATCATTACCATAAGCAGTAGTCTTCTCTGAAGGAATAATAAACTGAGCGGTTTCCGTATCACCCAAACCAAGGTTGAAAGTAACAGGAACAGCAACCACAGATTCACCTGCCTTGAAATTAACAGTTGAAGGAACTGTGAACTTCTCGTTATCACACTTCAGTTCAAAACTCTGCTCACCAGTAGTATTGGTACGACCCAAATTGATAGTGAAGGTCTGGTTTTCATCTGGCAAATATGTCTTGGAGACAATATCAGTATAGAGGTATGCACCATCTGAAGCCTCACCAACAGTGTAGTTGTCATCATCGTCAGAGCAAGATGCCAATGACAAGCCTGCGATGGCAACGACAACCATCATTAAATATTTGAATATCTTATTCATAATTGTCTTATTAATCTATGAAACATTAAATATCAGCCACAGCTGTTGGCTTTGTACCTACAGGATTGTTCTGCTCCTCTGAAATCTGCTTGTTATACTGCTGCTCATTATAAGGAATACGCCAAATCAAGCAATTGTCACCAGCCTTGATATTATAAACCTCTGTTGCATCATAACCTGCACCACGGCGATCAAAGTCCTTATCCAAACGAATGAAGTCGAACCATGTAATACCCTCACCATAGAACTCTACACGACGCTGTTCAAGAATTGCATTTACAACACCTTCCTTGGTAGAAGCATTCAATGTATATTGTGGGTCACGATACTGGCGAACAAACGCCTGCAAAGTTGCTGCACCTGTAGCAGGAGCAGTCTGAGCCTCACACTCTGCCTTAATCATATACATCTCCTCGATACGAATCAAAGGAATGTCAGAAGCATTGGTAGATGTACCAACCTTACCCTGATAAGGAGCAAACTTTACCTGAGTATAAGCAGGTGCACCCTGAGCTGCAAGATAAGCCTTCTCTGTTGAATTCAAATTAGCTGAGTTTCCATCACCATCGAGGAACCAGCCCTTACGAGCATCTGTTTCATTGATTTCATTGAAGAGTTTCTTATTAACTTTCTTCCATGCACCAATAGTTGCATAACCATAGCACAATGAACCCATATGAGATGGGAAGTTACAGATACCTGTTGTTACAACACGGTCTGTTTCGTTAATCTTAATACCCCACAACCAGTTGTTGGCAGTGATATCATTGAAACCAGGACGACTAGCTTCTGCAATAGACAATGGCTTAGCACCACTATTGTTAATAACAAAGTTTGCATCCTCAAGCGCAGCACTATAGTTTTTCATCACGAGATAGACACGTGAACGAATGGCACGTGCTGTGTAAATATCAACATAGCGCTTATCGGTACGCTTATAACCACTCTTCTCCAAAAGTTCGATGGCCTTGTTCAAGTCACCAAGAATCTGCTCATAAGTTGCAGCTACAGTTGCACGTGGACAACCATTGGTTGCAGCATCATCCTGGTTAGCCTCAGTAATCAATGGCACACCAAGAGCGGTATTAGGATCAACATCACCATAAGTCTTCTGGTAACACTGTACCAATGTGAAGTAATCGAATGCACGGATGGCCAAAGCCTGTGCCAAATAACCTTGAAGCTGTGGATTCTCTGTATCCGCAGCAACTGACTTGGCTACATTATTGGCAGAATAAATCTGGTTGTACATACCCTGCCAAATCATACGATTATCACCATAAGTATAATCTATGTCATCGTAAGTCAAGGCAAAGCTAAACCAGTTGTAATCTCTATTCTGACCTACCATATCAATACCTCTTGAGTCCAAGAGGAGCATGATACCAGGGTAACCAATATCGCTATGCACATTTGAACCACGAACAGCACCAAATGTACTGAAGTTAGTCGTGATAGCAGTAACACTAGCTTCCAAACGGTCTGGATTCTGCTCTACAGTCTCAGCCTTCTGGTCAGAAGTTACGTAATTTCCTAATGGCTCTGTGTCAAGGCAAGATGCAAAGAGCAGAGGCGCAGAGGCCATCATGATATATTTTGCTAATTTCATAAATGTTTAATTTTAATTTTATTCTTGTTTGACTTTAGAATGTAATCTTCACACCACCAGAGATTGTTCTACGAGCTGTGTACCAACTGCTAGATACGGAAGTAAGACTCATACGTGGGTCCATACCCTGACGAGCAGTAAACAAAGCTACGTTCTCAATTGAGCCATAGAAACGCAGGCCAGAGATACCGATGCGAGAAGTCCAAGCCTTAGGAAGTGTATAACCCAATGTGATGTTATCGATAGAGAAGTAATCAGAGCTTGTCATGAAACGGTCTGACTCGTTTGTTGCATACTGATCCACAACATCCAAACGTGGAATATCGGAATTTACATTATCCTCGCTCCAAGCCTTCAACACGTCCTTGTGGAAGTTATGACCAGCAGTGAAACCTGTACCACCTGTTGTCATCAAGTTAGCATAACCTTGATCATATACCTTACCACCAAGCTGGAAGCTAGTCTGGATTGCGAAATCTATGCCCTTCCAAGCGAAGTTCGTACCGAAGCCACCATAAACATTAGGCAAGATATTGCCAGTCTCCTTACGATTGTAGTTGTAAGCATTCTGATAGTCTGTAGTTGCCTCCTCTATGTAGTTGCCATTCTCATCCTTAACAGGAGTCTCATTATTTTCTGCATCTTTAACTGTCTTCACACCAAGATAGAGAGCCTCACCCTTCTCGTTTACACCAAGATAGTGTGGAAAATACAGGTTGTAGATAGAAGAACCCTCTCTAAAGATACGGCTACCATTGATATACTGACCATTCTCGTAATCAGATGAGAGCTTGTGGATGCGGTTCTTTGTCCATGTACCATTGAGAGATACACCCCACTGCATATTCTGATTCTTGATGATATCATAGTTTACCTCGAATTCAACACCATAGTTCTGTACGGTACCCATATTGACAGGAATCTTTGAGTAACCATTAGAGATTGCTACCTGCTTAAAATCAAGAAGGTTGCTTGTGGCACGGAAGTAGAAATCCAAGGAACCATAAAGACGGCTCTTAAAGAATGAGTAATCTACACCAAAGTCGAATGCATTGGTCTTCTCCCACTTCAAGTTAGGATTACCCTTATACTTCAAGGTACCATCAGAGAATACGCCATCAGTACCTGTCATCTGGAAAATATCCTGATAAGCATACCAGCCATAATAATATGAACTGTAATTATGGTTATCGTTACCAGTCTGTCCAAATGAAGCTCTGAGCTTCAACTGATCAAGAGCAGAGAAATCTTCCAACCAAGCCTCTCTATTCATATTCCAACCCAAACCGCAGTTGTAGAAGTCACCCCAACGATTGTTCTTTGCAAATGCTGAGGTACCATCACGACGATAACCCACATTCACGAAATACTTCTCATCATAGTTGTAGTTAGCTGTGAAGAAGAAACCTGCAGTATTATACTTATGCTGCTGACCACTAGCACTATACTGAGATGTACCATTACCAAGGGTAAAGTCGCCCATCTTATACAACTGATTAGCATTGCCATAGAAATATACATACTTCAGGCGATATCCCTCGAAACCAGCCATAGCACTTACATTATGCTTGCCAAAAGCATTCTGATAGTTCAAGAGATACTGATGGGTCAAAGCAGTTGTACGAGCCTGGGTATTTGATACCTCACCACCATAACTGCTACTCTGACCATAGTGAGGGTTGCTATAGCTAAAGTTGATTGTATTATCAACATTCAAGCCCAAACGAGCTGTAGCGGTGAAGCCATGGGTCAAGTCAACCTTGGCAAACCAGTTACCCTCGAAGATATCCATATTGTACTCTTCCTTGTCGTAAATAAGGGTACCGATAGGGTTAGACATAGACATCCAGTTACGAGTTGCAGAAGTACTTGCACCATCACCAAAGTCATACATCTTCTTACCAGAAGCCTTATCATATGTGATATTGCCTTGAGCATCGCGAACGTACATTGGATAGATAGGAGCTATCTCGTTAGCAAGATAGAATGCGTTACCTGATGATGCAGTACTGTTAGCATCCTGGTCTCCAGGATTTCTGCTATTTGTATGGGTATAACCCATATTAGAACCAAGAGTCAACCACTTATAAGCCTTGTATTCTACATTAGTACGACCTGTAAGACGATCGAAGCCAGATCCCTTAATGGTACCATCATCCTGCAAATAACCAAATGATGTATAGAAAGAGAAGTTATCTGAGCCACCAGAAACGCCTATATTATATTCCTGACGCATGGTTGTCTTGAAAGTCTCATCTTCCCAATCATCTGGAGTAAAGTAGTTAACACCATCAGTATAACCCAATGTAGCCTCTGGGTTGAGTTTACCATTCTTACCAATCAGGTACTGACCAGCAGGAACTGTATAAATTTGATAGCCTGTCTTGCTCAAATCTGCATTGGCAAGTTGGAAAGACTTATTTGCAGAGAATCCACTGTTGTAACGATAGCCATTATAGAAGCCCTTGTACAACAACTCATAATACTGACCAGGATCAGTTACTACGTCATAATTCTTATTCTCACGTGAAACGGCACCCCACTTAGCATCAGCAGTAATCTGAGTACGACCTTGCTGACCCTTTTTGGTAGTAATCATAACGACACCGTTAGAACCACGAGAACCATAAAGAGATGTAGATACAGCATCCTTCAATACGGTCATAGACGCAATATCCTGAGAGTTGATTGATGAGAGATCACCATCGAATGGAACACCATCAACAACATACAATGGAGAGTTGGTACCATTAATAGAGCTGATACCACGAATACGGATTGATGTATCAGAACCTGGCTGACCACTAGTTTGGAAAGTCTGAACACCAGACATTGTACCTACCAAAGCTGCTGACACGTTAGAAATCTGACGAGCCTCAATCTTGGCAGACTTAATCTCTGAAGCAGCACCAGTATAAGCTGACTTCTTAGCTGTGCCATAAGCCACAACAACAACATCATCCAGCAAAGTATCATCTGGATCCAACATAATTTTAACGTTCTTGCCAGCCTTTACAGTCTTAGACTGCATACCGATGTATGTAATCTCCAACTTGGCTCCGGCAGGAGCGTTCAATGAGAAGTTACCGTCAATATCGGTAACTGTACCTGTGTTAGTGCCCGCAACCTTGATAGAAGCACCGATAACAGGGCTGCCATCCTCAGAAGAGGTTACGTGACCAGAGATTTGACTTTGTGCAAAAGCCATGCTCGTGCTAAGAGCAAGACCTGCAACTACTGTCATGAGTCTTTTTTCCATAAATCTCTCTCGTTTAATTAATTAATAAATATATAATGTTTTATATTTCTTTCTCACTACATATCCTCCCAACTTTTATTGAGCGTGGGGGCTCATTTCCCGTCTCCAACTCTTATCCCGAACTGGTGGGGGTGGGTATGTTGCCATACCTTATTATATATAGGGAAGTATCTCAAACTTCACTAAATTTTAATAATATTTTTAATCGGCTGCAAAATTAAGCATTTTTTGGGAAATAACCAAACTTTTTTCTAGAAAAGTTGCACTTTGCTCGATATTTTGTTATAAATATGCGGTTTTTATACACTTTTGCTTATGAAAAACAAGCGAAAGCGGCAGTTTTGTCAAAAACTGCCGCTTTCGCTGAAATACTAACTTTCTGCCTTTAATTCTTTGTCTAGAACAAAGAGCATATAGAGGGGGATGTTGATGGTTTTTGAACTGTTATTTCTCTCGTATGGCAAGAGACTGGTGCGAACTGACCATTTGGGTGAATATCTTTCCCGATACAGTTTCAAACTCTTGGCATTCATGGTTACTCCTGCCTTTGCTTCCAGTGGATATACATCCAAACCGTCGGAAATAAGGAAGTCAACCTCTGCAGTGGCTGAAGAAGACCAATAATAATTGGTTTCCAGAGTTTCTGTAAAGTTCTGAAGTTCCTGACAGACATACTGTTCTGTCAACGCTCCCTTAAATTCTTCAAAGATTCTGCTTCCTTCTAATATTACTTTCGGCGAAATCTTGCTCATTGCCCTCAACAGACCTACATCCAGTAAGAATACCTTAAACGATTTGAGATCAGCATAGGCTGAAATCGGGATGTCGGGCTTGCTGACATTGTTGGTTCTGATGATTTCACCTGCATCAGAAAGCCACATGATGGCATCCTCATATTCCCGTGCTCTGGCTCCCTCTCTCACCAGTCCATAGACAAACTTCTTGTTTTCCTTCGCCAGTTGCGAAGGGATGCTGTTCCATACATAACGGATTTTCTCGACCATATTCTTTGGAGCATGTTTGGAGAAGTCTTTCTGGTAGGCTGCTATCAGTTCCTGCTGGATGCGGTTTACCTTGTTGTAGTCTTTGCTGCCCAGCCACTCTGTTACAACAGCAGGCATACCTCCTATTATCATGTATTTTTTCAGATAATCTGTAAGGCGAGCCTCGAATGCTCCCAGGTTTCTGTTTCCTTTATCGATATAGTCTACCAGCATGTTCTCTCCGTTTGCTAGCAGAAACTCTTTAAAGGACATGGGATATAGATGTAGGAAATCTGTCTTTCCTACAGGGAAGGATGTGCCTTCGTGCAGGGCTATGCCTAGCAATGAGCCTGCGCAGCAGATGGCATACTCTGGTGCCTCTTCGCAGAAATACTTCAAAGAGGTGAGTGCTCTTGGCATTTCTTGTACTTCATCGAATATAATAAGAGTTTCCTCGGGTATTATCATCTTACCATTATATATAGAGAGCTGTTCTATAATGCGATGTGGTGATAAGTCGCCAGCAAATATCTCTTCGAGTACATCACTCTGTTCGAAGTTGATGTAACATACGTCTTTGAAGTACTTGCGCCCAAATTCTTTCAGTAGCCAAGTCTTGCCAACTTGTCTTGCACCTTCTAGTATGAGTGGCTTCCTTCCGTGACAGTCTTTCCATTTTAACAATTGGGATATAAGTAGTCTTTCCATACGCTAAAAATTATGTTTTGGCAAAGATACTAATAAACAGTGAATTATGCAAGTAAAATCACATTTTCCTAAGGACTTTTAAGTATATTTATCACATTTTCCTAAGGACTTTTCTGTTAAATCATCACATTTTCCTAAGGAGTTTTAGGGGTTAAAATCGAGAATTCTGTCGTAATCTCAGAAAAAAGCAAGATTACGACAACTTTTAAACGAGAAATCTGTCGTAATCTCGATAAAAAAGTGAGATTACGACAGATTTTCATGAATTTTCTCTTTAATTACTTGTCTACGGTAGAAGAAACATTGTTCTTCTCATAGTAAGCTTTGTATTCTTCGCCACCATACTTCAGACCGAGATCTTCGCCGGCGATACCATCGCAGAAGCCCTTGTAAGCCCACTTGCGCTTGTAGTCCTTGTCGAAGAGGTTAGGCACCTGACCCTTGAGCCAGTATTCGTGCTCAGCCTCGTTGTCTGACAGACTCCAGATGGTGATACCGCTCTGCTGAGCCTCTGGCACATTTGCCTTGTAGCTCTCCACTATCATGCGGTAGGCATCGCTCTGTGCCTTATACTGGTTGCTGGATGGAGTGCCGGTGCCGAGAGAAAGGTCGAGCTCGGTTACACGAACCAGCTTGCCTGTGGCAGCCATCGTCTGGAACATGGCATCTACCTTTGCCTTCAGCTCCGCAATGCTGGCTGCGTTCTTTTCTGCATCGTCGCTGCAATTGAGGGTGACGTGCATCTGAGTACCGATACCATCTACAATAGGAGAGCCGTTCTTCTCATCTATTTCCTTTGCGAACTTGATGAGCGCTTCGAGCTTCTTAGGAGAGGTCTCCAGGTTGTAGTCGTTGACGAAGAGCTTGGTATCTGCAGGCAGATATTTGCGTGCCAGCTGGAATGCCTTGACAGGGTAATCCTTTACGTAATAGCCCCAATACCAGTGACCTGATTCCCAGTTGAGGCTCAGACCATCTGCTTCTGACTCGGTAGGTTCGCTGTCGCCTTCCATTCCGAATACGCCATCATATCCACGGCGACCATTGCTGCCGTCGGCGATAGGTTCGTTGATGACATCGTAGCCGAAAGGCACCACGTTCTTTTCCTTCAAGTGATTAGCTACACCGCTTACCCATGCTTCCATTGCATCTTCGAGGGCAGCCTGCTTCTCGGCAGGAGTCTTCAGTACGTAGTACATCTTGCTGCCGGCACGGGTGGCCTTTCTTGCCTTTCCGTTTCTAGCCAGAACATACTGGATGCCTCTTGTTGCGGTACTCTGATTCTTGGCAAGACCGAACTTGATGTTATCTATATAATAGGTAGCGCCTACCTTGCCGAAGTTGAGGATGATGCGGTTGGCGTCATCGTAAGCCGGGGTAAAGGTGAATTCGCATTTCACCCAATCGGTACCAACGCTAAAGGTATTGTAACCGCCTTGAGAACTGTATGTGGTTCCATTCTGATACTGGAACTGCAATTCACCTGCAGAAGAAGTAGACTTGGCATAGAACTGGATGATATACTTCTTGCCTTCCTGCAGCGCATCGTCGAAGGTATAGGCACACTGGGCTTCCCGGGCATTGCCGTCGCCCTTGTTCTTCAAGGCAAGAGCCTTGCTGTTGTTATAGCCTACGCCTTCTTCTACTTCGGCACTTTCCTTGTTGCTACCCCAAGAGCCCCAATTGCCTGTAGTTCTGCCTTCGAAATCTGATGCATCACCTGCAAGTACATTGTTCATCGGGTCTTCCTGCTTTAAACCAAACTGGATATCGTCGATGGTATAGGTAGCGCCTACCTTACCGAAGTTGAGGATGATGCGGTTCACATCGTCATATTTGTCAATGGTGAACTCATACTGGAAGGTTTGCCAGTCGGTACCTACGTTGAAAGTATTATATCCGCCCTGAGAACTGTATGTGGTTCCATTCTGATACTGGAATTGCAATTCACCGGCAGGAGAAGTAGACTTCGCCTTGAACTTGATGACGTATGTCTTGTTCATCTCCAGATAATCATTGAATGTATAGGCACACTGGGCTTCCCATGCGTTGCCGTCGCCCTTGTTTTCAAGGACGAGTGCTGCCGTGCCATCCTGTCCGGCTCCGGCTACCGCTCCTGCTTCATTCTTGTTGCTGCCCCAAGCACTCCAACCGCCAGTGGTACCGCCATTAAAATCGGCAGCATCGCCTGAGAGAACGTTGGCAATATCTCCATCACTTTCTACCACCAGGGTAGGGGCGATGAGCGATTTCAGATAAGTCTGGTTCTGCTGGGTGTGCCAGAAGAAGTTATGGCCGTAGAGTTGCATGTTGCCATCTAATGCTGCAAGGAGCTTGTCTACGGTAGCGAAGTTCAGAGAACCGCTGTTGCCCATAATGGCATCATTCTTCATCGCATTGCCTGGTGTAAATACCTGATAGTTGGCATTTGCCAGATCGCCTTCGCCATTCTCGTTGTTCGCATATAAGTCAGCACCCATACCGATACCTATCTTCATGTTCGGTGTGTACTGCTGGGCATAGTCCTTGATATTATCGTAGTTGGCGATGACTTCCTTTACGGCGATAGGAATCTCTGCCTTGGTAACGTCAGCATGATTGGCTGGCTTACCCCACTGCATGATCTGGTCGTCGCAACCAGTGAGTAGCATCGCTGATGCTACTACTGGTATCATTATCTTATTGATTTTCATCATGATTTTCATTTAAGGGTTATTATTCTGTTGCTGTTTCGTCATCATTGAAGTCCTTTACCGTGATAGACTTGGTGCTGACAACGCGGAAGTTGTCTACATAAATCTTCAGGTTGAAGGTACTTGCCTTGTACTTGATGTCGTCAGAGAATTCCAGGTCGCTGTTGGCGAGGAACAGGACGAAGTTCCTGTATGAACCTCCGTTTCTGTCTTCTACAATCTTCTGGAAGGTTACGTCTGGAGCCTTCTCCGGGTCGTAATTGCCAAAAGCAGTCATCGGAATGGTGATGGTCTGCCAGCGTTCGCCTGTGCTCCAGGCTGTATGAGAACCATCCTCTGTGTTCAGCCAAGGAACCCATACGGTAGCTGTGTTGGTGTACTCTGCGCTGTACTTTGTAGGAGCTGATCCCCAACCATAGCCGTTCAGGTTGTTCTGCAGAGAGATTTCGAGCTGACCTGTGAGATCCCATGGCTCCGGGCAATAGATGTCGAACTGGATAGCCAGGTCGGAAGCACTTGTCTCGGCAGGGATGGTGGTGTACATGCGGCTCCAGTCGTCGTTTGCATTATCGTTGCCTGCTGTTGCCCAGTATTTACCATTACCGCCTGCATCCAGACCACCTGCATCGAGCAGAGACTGTGGAGCGAGCAATGCTACCTTGCCACGACCGGTGTTGAGAGGATCGTCTACGAGATCGTCTGTACCGTAAGTTGCGCTCCATGAACCCAGTTCGCCATTTCCATCGAAATCGGTAATGAAGTTGCCGAAGTCATTGAAATAGGTTGGTGACTTGGCTGTACCATTGGCACCTTCGCTGGTGATGGAACCCGACTTGGTGAGGTCGGCAGAACTTGGAACGGTAAAGCTGTACCATTTGCCGTCTGCATCATTGCGGATGCCATCAGTAATTTCTGTACCGTCAGGAAGTGTAACCTTGGTTGTTTCCTGCAGGTTGGCTCCATAAACGGTTACCGTTTCGCCAGCCTTAGGCAAGGTGTTGTCTACACTTGTAACAGCAGGTGCAGCTGCACGAATGGTAAATTCGTAAACCAGCTTGTTGTTATCGTTCTTATAGAATACGATGGTATTGCGAACGTCAGCATCTGCCTTGTCTATCGGAGTAGCGGCATTCAGCGTAACCCATACATTATTATCGGTCATCAGGGCGTTGTTGAAGTAAGTTTCGTAACCGTTGACATAGATTTTCTTCAAGCCGCTGAAGCCGGAACCTTCAATTCGGAGCAACTGTCCCAGACGGGCAAACTCCACCGGACGATCCTGATTTACCTCGTCGTCCACATTCTCCAGGTATATCTGGTTAATCTGCATTGCAGCCGAGCTTCCGCCGTTGTCGTCATCGCTGCATGCTGTAAGGGTGAATGCAGCCAATGCGAGGCACAATGTCCAGAGATATTTAATTGTTTTCATAATTCTTTATTTATTAAAGATGAATGATACAGGTTGGCCTGTTATTTAAACAAATCGGTGTCTTCTACCTCGCGGTTGCCAAACTGGTAAGCTACGGTAGCTATGTTGCCGTTACCGTCTGGCTTGAGGAGAGGATTCTTGGTCTGGTCGGTATCAGCGATAGGCAAAGTCAGATTCTTGGCTGTTGCTGTGGCTACGCTAGGACCTGGTGCAGTATAATCCTCGCTCAGAACATATTCGTGAGTAGATGACTTGAAGTAGCTGGCATTGCGGTACTGGTTGTTGATATAGTTCACCATTTCCTGCTGCTGATAGTAGCCGCGGCGTACGATGAAGTACCAGTACAAGCCTTCGAATGCTGTTTCCAGACGGAATTCGTGACGGATGTCTTCGAAGGAAAGGCTGTTCTTAGTAGGAACACCTGCACGGGTGCGTAGCTCGTTGAAATACTTGAGTGCCGTAGCATCGGTAGTCGTTGCGTTATTACCCAATACTGCTTCGGCATAGTTGAGGTAAACCTCAGCCAGACGCATCATGTAAGTATTGATACCCGAGTTGTTGTTCATCGCAAATCCGTTTACAGCATTGGTACCGATGACATACTTCTTGATGTTGGCACCCTGTTCGCCTGGCTTCTCGGTTTCACCATATATATATGGCTTCTCCGGATTGGCAGAAAGTTCAGGATAAGTTTCGCCATAAGAAGCCACGCAGTTGTGACGGCGGATGGCATCATCTACCTTTGTGCCAAGGGTAGGGTCTTCATACTCCTTGAACTCTTCCCAGAGATCGTAAGAGCAGAATGTAGAGCCACCCCAAGAGTTGCCCTGGTTAACCTGTGTGCTCCATGCCAGGAAGCGGGTCATTGATTGGGCAAGACCTCCTTCTGCACCTGCCTGGAACTGCAACTGGAAGATGCTCTCACTATTATTATTAAAGGTAGAGGCAGCAAACAGTTCTGCATAGGTATCAGCCAGCTGGTAAGGTCCCTGCTCAATAACAATGGCGGCAGCCTTCTTGGCAGCATCGAGATAATATTCGTTGCGGGTTCCGCGGTTTTTATCTGTAGCCGCATTGGTTCCGTCGTAACGGCCGCTGGTGGTTAAACCTGCCATTGAGAGATAGAAGCGGCTCAGCATGGCATAAGCAGCATACTTGTTGATGCGGCCTGTAGCAGGAGAGGCTGCTGGAAGATGAACGGCTGCGTACTCCATATCGCGGATGGCATATTCAATGCCGTCTATTCCTGGGTTTGGACTAACTACGTAATTGTTAACCAGACTCTGGGTGTCGTTGTAGATGACAGCGCATCCCCAGAGTGAACTGATATACCAGTAGGCGAGACCACGCATAAAACGGGCTTCAGCAATACCCTGCAGTTTAGCCGTCTCGCTTACGTTGGAAGACGAGTGGTTGGCTATGTTGTTGATGGTATTGTTTGCCTGAGCTACAACCGAATAGAGTGAACCCCAAGCTTCGGTAAGACCAATGGAAAGACCAGTCTCAGTGAAGTTTGTATATGGGTAAAGGTAGTCTGAGTATTGAGCTGTGATGTTGTTGGCACGACCATCGCCCATTCCATAATAGAACTTATCATTGAAGTCGTACCAAACATAGCTATATAGCGGCATGACTGCCTGTGATACGGCTTCATCGTTGTCGAAGAAGTTATCCTGCGAAATCTGGTAGGTATTCTTCTGCTCCAGGAAGTCGTTGGCACAGCCCGTGAATGAGAGCATTCCCGCCAGCGCCAATGTATATTTTAATATGTTTGTTTTCATGTTCTTGTTACTTTAAGAAGTTGATGATTTAGAACTGCACATTTACACCGAAAGTATAGATGCGTGGTGATGGATAGCGGCTGTAGTCTACACCGTTGAGGAGAGCATTACCGCGCATCGAACCAACTTCTGGGTCGAAGCCATCATACTTGGTGATAGTGAATACATTCTGAACGTTGCAGTAGAGCTTGACGTTGTTCAGGAATGTGTGGCTGAGCCACTTGCGAGGCAAGGTGTAGCTGAGGGCTATGTTCTGGAGACGAATGTATGAACCATCTTCTACATAAGCATCGCTTACACGGTTGTTCTTGTTTACACCACTTTCTGTTGACAGACGAGGCATGATGGAACCGGTGTTAACAACGTAGTAGTTACGGTAGTCGTCCGGACCGTTTTCATCATACTTAGCCAGACGTGCATAGTCCATCACCTCAGTCAACTGGTTGCTTGTAGAACCGGTGATGTTGAGGAAACGCTTGCCATAGTTCATAATCTTGTTGCCGTAAGAGCCGCTGAACTGGAAGCTCAGGTCGAAGCCCTTATAAGAGAAGGTATTGCCGAAACCGAAGGTGAACTTAGGCTCTGGGTTGCCGATGAAGGTCTGGTCGTTGTTGTCGATGACACCATCGCCATTGATATCCTCATAGATGTAGTCACCGATGAATACACCACCACTTGTAGGGCTTGTAGCAATCTTGGCACCTTCTGGCAGAGCAACCTGCTTCACGTTGCCGTTGGCATCCTTATACCAGAAATCTTCTGGCTTGTCGAAACGGCCGATAACCTTGTAACCCCAGAACTGACCGATAGGCTGACCTACCCTGGTGTTGGTTACGGTAGCGGTCTCAGAACCGATCTGTACGGTTTGAGGTAGATTACCTGTCTCAGAATCAAGTGATACCACCTTATTACGGTTCAGAGAGAATACAAAGTTAGAGTGCCATGAGAAGTTCTTGTTCTCGATATTGGCGGTGTTGATGGTGAACTCGATACCCTTGTTCTCCAGACTACCTACGTTACCCCAAGGGTTGGAGGCAGTACCATACTTGGAACCTGTACCAGAACCGATGAAGGCTGGCAGGTCGAGCATCATCAGCAGGTCGTTGGTCTTCTTGTAGTACCAGTCGAACACGATGTCGATGCGGCTGTTAAAGAGAGATAAGTCGAAACCTACGTTGGTAGAGTAGGTGGTCTCCCACTTCAGTTCCGGGTTGGCATTGTTGGCATTCATGACGCCCACACCCCATGAAGTGGTATAGTTCTTGAGCATGGCTGCATAGGCCCACTGCTGTACGTTCTGGTTACCGGTAGCACCCCAGCCCAAACGTAACTTGAGGTTGTTGATGACCTTGTTGTCCTTCAGGAAGTTCTCCTGGCTGGCGCGCCATGCGAAGGCTGCTGATGGGAACCAACCCCAGCGGTGACCCTCGGCAAACTTGTTGGAGCCATCGCAACGGAGTGTTGCTGTCAGGAGATAGCGGTCAGCATAATTATAGAGTGCACGACCGAAATAAGAGTAGAGCTTGTAGCCGTCCTGGTTACCTTGGGTCAGGTTGATGTTGGCACCTGTTGTTGCACCGGCAATGAGGTCGGTTACTGAGTTTGAAAGATAACCGGAGTTGCTGGCAGCAAAGTTCTCCCAATAGCTCTGGCTCATTTCCTGACCAGCCATTACATTAATATTATGCTTCTCGGCTATTGTACCGTTGTAGGTCAGGATGTTGCGCCAAGACCAGTACTTGGTATCATTCTTGTACCAGGCATCATCGCGCTGTGAACTCTCGCGCACGCCAAACTTATAGTCTGGCTGGTATGTCTTTGTCTTGTTGAGATTATAATCTGTAGAAAGCTCAGTCTTCAAGGTAAGTCCCTTCAGGAGAGTTGCTTCCAGATAAGTATTGATACGGAAGTTGAGTCGCTTGGCATAATTTGTCTTGATTTCTGCCAAAGCTACTGCGTTGTCTGGCATCCACTGGTCGTCTGGTCCGTCATAACCACCATTTGGATTGCGCACGGCAACAGAAGGCTGAGACTTCAATGCGGTCATGATGATGTCCCAGTTTTTCTCCATTTCCTGCTTTGAATCAGAGAGTGAGAAAGAAATACCGCCCTTGAGCCATTTCTTGAGTTCGGTATCAATGTTACCACGCAAGGTCTGGCGCTTGAAGCCTGTCTTCAGACCGATACCAGCCTGGTTGAGGTAGCCGGCAGAAATAGCGTAGGTAGTGCGGCCGTTACCACCAGAAAGAGAAAGACTGTGGTTGGTCATGAAGGCTGTACTGAACAGTTCGTCCTGCCAGTCAGTACCATCGCCGAGAAGTTCAGGGCGCAGCCAGGTGCTGGATGCTGGTTTGATCTTGGCATCAGAGATAGCATTGTAGTGCTCAGCATACTGCTTCAAGTTCATCACGTCAAGTTTTTTAGGCATAGCCTGCCAACCCACATAACCATCGTAGGTTATCTGAGCCTCACCATTCTGACCACGCTTGGTGGTAATCATGATGACACCATTAGATGCGCGTGAACCATAGATAGCGGTAGCCGAAGCATCCTTCAGAATATCCATAGTCAGGATATCGCTAGGGTTGATGCCTGCCAATGGGTTGGAATTTCCATTGTCAGAACCATCTGAGTCGATGATGACACCATCGATAACGAAGATAGGTTGGGAGGTGGCATTCAGAGAGTTCGTACCGCGGATGCGGATGGTACTACTACCACCAGGAGTACCTGTGTTGGCTTGAATCTGCACACCGGCAGCACGACCCTGGAGAACCTGGTCGATACTCGTTGTGACTGATTTCTCAAAAGCTTTGTTGTCTACCTGGGTAACCGCACCGGTCAAATCGGCCTTGCGCATGGTACCATAACCTACTACCACCACCTCGCTGAGAGCCTGGGCGTCGGTTACCAGAGTTACATCAATAGGACCATTGCCAACTTTCACCTCCTTATCTTTATAGCCAAGATAAGAAATCTGTAAAGTTGCACCTTTTGGGGCTTTCAGGGTGAAGTTACCGTCCAGGTCGGTAACGGTTGCCATATTTGGCTGCCCCTTCACACGAACTGTCGCGCCAATGATTGGACCATCGTCTGCGACCACTGTACCTTTTACATTACCGTTTTGAGCCACTGCATTCTGGTATGGGAATGCAACGAACATAAACAATAATGACAGGTACTTTAAAGCATTACCTGCATGTCTCATGATTAATTGGTTTTTGTGATTTAATTGGTTTAAAACTTGTTCGTTGGTTTATATACGAATTTCGTTTTTATTGATTTCCTGCTGCAAAGATATGTCCTTTTTCGTAAAGTACAGTTAAAATTTGTATCTTGCGTGTTTTAAAATGTTTCATGAGCAATAAAATAGACATATTAGAGCAGAAAAAAGGGGATATGCAGCTGCAGATCCCCTTTATACCTTATTATATATAGACGTTTTAGTATTCGTATAGCTTGATGTGGAGTATTTTATTGTCTCCACATGAGATGCGGGCATGGCGCCCCTGGTGATCCTGATCGCCATTATCACGACGGATAAACTGTAATTTGCCGTTTTTGTCTATTTCAACCTGGTCTACATATCCGATACCGATACGCTTACCTTTGAAGGTTGTGGCTTGTTTCTTTGTTTCGGTTCCACCGTTGTCAACAAATCCGTCCTCACCGAGTTTCTTTTCTTCAGCTTGCGCTTTTTCAGTCTTGCTTTGGAAGACTACGACGATTCCATTACCTGCTATGATGTATTCGTTCTTGGCTAGTTTCACGATTAAGCCACCGCCTTCTGGCCATTTACTTCCATCTGTAGCGCGAGGATCCCATGGTAGTGTGAAGAAATGACGGCAGGTCATGGTGATATCTCCATCTTCGATGATTCGCTCTTTATCTTCCTGATTGAAGAGTAATCCCCAGTTTTTTCCCCTTCCCTGATGCTGAAGCAGGATAGGAGAGAGTTGCTCGATAACCTTATATGAACTTCTGAGACTGTTCTTCACCTTGTAGTTAGCTTCATCGAGAGCAAATGGACTGAAACTGATGGCATCTGTTTCGCCGAAGGTATAATATGCCTTTATGCCGCTATTGATATCGCATTTCACTTCTGGAGTGAAGAAAGGATTGTCGGCACGCTTGTATTTCTCTACCCATCCCTTGTAACCGGTATCATAGATATCTGGTGCAAAGATGTCGATACTTGGTGCACCGCATTTCCAGATATCAATCAGATGGGCAAGTGGTCCGGCAGAAGGATATTCGCCTGGTTTTCTGCCACGACTGTTCATTGCTGCATTTACATACATCGGAATATTGTAGATCGCTTTGCCTGCTGAGGCTAGTTGCTCTACATATTTAGCATAGTAATATGCCTGAAATTTCTCGTCAGCATAACGGTCAGTACCGAAAACTTCTGCCCATGTACCTTTCTTCTTGAGCTTGAGCGCCTTGAGTAATGAAGCAGGAACTGGCTGTCTGTAAGCTTTTTCGGCAAGAGGAGAATGGTCGCGTGCCGATTCGAGCATGCCGATTTCGTTTTCTACCTGCATCATGATAACGGTATTCTCCTGACTGTCTACTGCTTTGATGTGCTTCATCAGTTCGCAGAATGCTCGCTTGTCTGCTTGAAGCAGGTTATCGCTGAAGGCAGTGCATATCTCCAATGGCTTGCTGTTCTCTGTGAGTGAACGAGGGAAACGCTTGGTGTTTTCCTTTACCCATAGTGGAGCATAGCAGCTCATGGAGTTCTTCCAGGCACCAAACCATAGGAAGACAATCTTCAAGTCATGCTTACGGGCAGTTGTGATGACGCTGTCTACAAGTGCAAAATCATATTTGCCCTCATTAGGTTCTACAAATTCCCAATATGCAGGAACGAAGACGGAGTTGACTCCGCTAATCTTCATCCGTTTCAATGCTTTTCTGATGTCGGCAGGACTTGTTGCTGCTGAGTTGCTCAACTCACCAGCCAGGAGAAGCATCGGCTTGTCATTGACAACAAGCTGGGTTGCAGAGCCTTGCTTCTGCAGTTTCACTCCAGCTTGTATGTTGATGCAGCATAATAATGCAAGAAAAGATAATACGATCTTATTCATAGATCTTCATTTTAGAAAAGGTTTGAAAATACTTGAGACAGGTATTGCGCCATTCCTTTGCATTCTCCAACTGTACATTGAGCAGAGAGTCTGTATGTTGCCATTCCTGCTCATGTCCCTTCATATACTGCTTGGCTGAGGTATGCCAGAAGTCGCGGTACACTTCTACCATCGCCACACCCATGTTGTACTTCATGCAGAGTTCCTGCCAGAGAGTGCTGCCTGATTTCATCTTGTAAGTCCAAGGCACATGATGGAACCAGAGAAGATATTCTTCAGGACAGGTCTCGATGTTATCATACAGACTGCGATATGGTTCAGGGTACTGACCGACAGCATCTGTGCCCTTGGATGAACGGTCGAAACCTACACCCTGAGCATCAGCCTTGTGATAGTAGACCGGACACCATTCCAAAGGATAACTTGCGATGAAACCATCTGGCTCCGGACCGTAGTGGTGGTCGAACTTGAAGATGTGGTGCAAACCCAAAGGCATCATATAGTTGACGCAAGCTTCGCGCGAAGTCATCATCATCATCTCTACCGGCTTGGTAAATTTCTCGTCCTGGTTTTCGTAGGTCTGTACGAGCCATTCGTGAGCAATCTCCTCGGCTGTAAGTGAAGGATTCCATGCCAATCGGCCAAAAGCATACCAGTTAGCCTGAGAGAAAGGATGACCGCACCAGTTGGCATCATCACCGATATTGGCTACACCTGAGATTCCAACCAGTCTGTCTGGATTAACAAAGCCAAAGAATTCCTTCCACATTGGAGCGAGATAGGTGAGGTGCTTAGACTGACCAAGATATTCCTGGGTAATCTGAAGTTCTGCTATCTGTGGAGTCTGTTTGATGTTGTCGAAGATAGGAGCGTATGGCTCACGAGGCTGGAAGTCGAGCGGACCATTCTTTGACTGTAGGATTACGTTGTCACGGAACTTGCCATCCATACCTTTGAATTCGCTGACAGCTTGCTTTACACGGTCTTCTCCCTTATGGTTAGCACCATATACAAAGCTTCGCCACATGATGATGCCTCCGTATGGTTTGACGGCATCGGCAAGCATGTTGGCTCCATCGGCATGTGTGCGGTGGTAGTCGCCAGGACCAGGCTGTCCTTCAGAATTGGCTTTTACGAGGAAACCGCCAAAGTCAGGGATGGTAGCATATATCTCTTTAGCCTTCTTCTTCCACCACTGCTGAACCTTCTTATCCAGTGGGTCGGCAGTCTTGGTGTAGCCTAAAGCCATAGGCGAAGCGAAGTTGATGCTGAGGTATACCCGGATGCCATAAGGACGCAGGATGTTGGCGATGACCTTCACCTTATTAATATATTCTGCAGTCATCATCTTTGGCGATGCGTTTACATTGTTCAGTACGCTGCCGTTGATACCCAAAGAGGCGTTGGCACGGGCGTAGGTGATAAGACGGTCGTGCAGACTCTTACTGATGCTGCCGCCCTTACCGTTTTTGCCGAGTTTGATTTCTTCCCATTTGAAGATGCTCTTTCCGGCATAGCCACGTTCGATGCTGCCATCGAGATTATCCCAATGGTTGAGAATGCGGAGACCCACTTGTGGTTTCTCGGTCTCATCGATAGCTTTGCTGAAGTTCTGCTGATTACCGCTACCTGTGTTGTAGGCATCGGTGTTCTGAAGACGAATCAGCTCGTAGGCACCATAGAGCAAACCGATAGGATTGCTGGCGGTGATAGTTGCTTCGTACTGAATGTTGTCGCCTTGCTGGGCAGGACGGGCGTAGATGTTATAGCCCTCGCCCAGATTGAGACTCTTGTCTATCTTGAGCTCAACATTCTTGCCACGCCAGTTGTTTTCCAACTCCTGCTTGGCAATCTTGGCTGTTGCATCATCAGGCAACTGTGAAATAACTTGGCATGAGTTAGCATACTGCTTTCCGAGCCATAACTGTGAACCATCACTCTGTGCAGAAACATGGAGTGATGTAAGTACCGTAAATAATAAAATGAGGTATTTCTTCATATCTTTCCAGATCGTTAGTTTGTATTATTATTGTTTCTGCTGCAAAGATACGAAAAAATACCTTATTCTCTTCTATTTGTTGTTTATTTCTCATTTCTCTTTGTTTCAGCATACTCGCTAGGCGACATGCCATAGTGTTTTTTGAACACGGTAGAGAAGTGGGTCTGGTTGTTGAAACCTACAGAGTAGGCTACCTGCGTGATATTAATCTGCCCCTCTTCGATGAGTCGTGCCGCCTGTTCCAGTCGGAGGTTACGGATAAATTCTCCGGCAGAAACACCGGCAATCTCCTTTAGTTTACGGTGGAGCTGTGCACGGCTGATACCTACCTCCTCGGTAAGTTTCTCTACATTGAGGTCGGGGTCGGAAAGGTGGGCGTTGATATATTTCATCACGCGTTCCATCAGGGCATCGTTATTGCCCTTTACCTGAATCTGCTCAATCTTCGCCTTCTGGCCCTGTGCTCCGCTGTATTTGCCACGGATGCGTCGCACATTATCCACCAGGTTGTCGATAAGGATATGCAGCTCTTCCATGTCGAAAGGCTTTGCCAGGAAAGCATCAGCGCCTCTGCGAAGTCCCTCCAACCGGTGTTCCACCTCGCTCTTCGAGGTGAGCAGGATGACAGGAATATCGCTGATGTTGCTATTGTTCTTGATGTTCTTGAGCATCGTGATTCCATCCATCTCCGGCATCATCACATCGCTTATCACGAGGTCGTACTTGCCGGTGAGCAGCATCTTCAAACCCTCCTTGCCGTTGCAGGCACGCTCAAAGCGGTACCAGTCGCTCAGTTCTGTCTTGATGTATTGGGCAATCTCGCTGTCATCGTCAACTATCAGGATATTGAAGTTGCGGTTGGCCTGTACTTTCTTTTTGGTAATCTCCTGCTCCTTCTTGTCTTCTTCTTCCAGTATCTCGCCTGGCTGCAGATGGCTGTTGCCCAGCGGAATGCTTACTTCGAAGCAGGAACCCTTGATGCCGTCGGTACGGTTGTAGGCCTTGATCTTGCCTCCGTGCATTTCTACAAATGCCTTACAGAGGTTGAGTCCGATACCGGTTCCTTCGATATGGAGACCGCTGCTGTTCTTTCCCTGATAGAAACGTTCGAAGAGGCGGTCGGTCTTCTCTTCCTTCAGTCCGATGCCTGTATCTTCTACCCTGATGGTGGCATTCTTTTCGTCTTTACCTATGATAACAGTAATCTCGCCGCCATCAAAGGTATACTTCATGGCATTGGAGAGCAGGTTGGAGATAACCTTGTCAAAGTTGATGCGGTCTATCCAAACCTTCAGCTTGCCTTTGTCGCTGCTGAGGCTTTCGTCTTCTTTGAGCGAAAGGGTGATGTTGCGCTCCTGTGCATTGAAGCGGTAGAGCGATACGATGCCATGCAGGAAATCCTTGAGCGGAGTCTCCTGGCAGTGAAGATGCATCTGGTTCTTGTCTATCTTTCGCTCATCAAGTATCTGGTTTACCAGAAGCAGGAGGCGCTGGGCATTACGGTCGATGGTATCGATATCCTGTTTGCTTTCGGCATCTGTTAATCTTGTTTTCAGCTTGTTGAGCGGTCCCATGATCAATGTCAGCGGCGAGCGGATATCGTGAGTAGCATTGATGAGGAACTGCATCTTGGTCTCTTCCAGGTCTGCCTTGCGGCGGCGCTCGTATGTATAGATAACATACAGGATGACGCTTGCTATGATCAGGATATAGAGGAGATATGCCTCGGGTGATGCATACCAAGGGTCGCATACCTTGATGTTGATGATGGTAGGATTCTTGGAATATCTGCCATTGCTGGTAGCTCTCACCTCCAGCGTATAGTCGCCCGGTTTCAACTTGTTGAATGCTACGGCATTGGCTCCCTCATTGGTGCTGTTCCATTTGCCGTCGTTGATGCGGTATTGGAAACTGATATTATCGGTGTTCCTGTAGTTGAGCAGCGAGAACTCCAGAGTGAATGAATTCTGGGAGTAAGGAATGCTGAAGTCTTTGACCGTACAGTTGATTGGCTTTCCGTTGATGATGAAGTTGGTGAGATGTACATCTCCCAATTCCATCTTCTTGGCTCTGACAACGTCAGGATAGAAGGTTGTGATACCATCACTGGTTCCAAAGGCGATAAGGTCGCTGGCGGTATGCATGGAAGAGCCCAGCACGTACTCACGGGTAGTAAGTCCGTTGCCGTTGATGTGCCCGATAAACTGTCTGTTCTTCTGTTCGTACTGCCAGATGCCCATGGTTGTACTTACCCACAAGTCACCCTTCTGGTCTTTGATGATGCTGCATACCTGCTTGCCTTTCAACGCTTCCGCATGAGGGAAGTTCTTCGTCTTGTTGCTCTTTCTGTCAAACAGATAGAGTCCTTCTTCGGTACCGATGATAATATCGCCGTTCTTTCCTTCGCAGATACCATTTGCCTGTCTGTCTTTCAGAATGTTGTGCCATCCGAAATCCTTGAAACTGAGCGTTCTGGTATTGAGGCAGGAAACTCCATTAGAGGTTCCTATCCATAAATGGCCTGTATGATCGAGCGCCATGCTTCGCACCCAGTCGTTGCAGAGAAATCCTTTATCGCCTCTTTGCTGCATATTCAGAACGGTAACCTTGCCGCTTTCCACATTATATATATAGAGACCTTTGCTGTATACAGAAATGTAAAGGTTGCCCTGTGCATCGTCGGTCATACAGTAGATGCCGGCACTGGTAAATGTGAGTTTCTGCTGGTATGTACCTGTATGAGGGTTGTAGCTGTAGAGTGCGCTGCCATTACTGATCCAGTAATCGCCACGTCGGTCTTTATAGATGATGCAAGTACCGGCAGGTGACTGAGGGTGGGCGATAATCTTGCCTGAAGCATCAAAACAGAACACACCACTGTTCTGTACCGTACACCATGTTTCACCATTTTCGCCTTGTGCAATAGATGAAACGCTGCTGCCGATGATGTAGTTCTGTGCCGAAAAGCTCCAGCTGTTGAAAGCCTGCTGGCGCTGGTTTATCAGATACAGACCTTTCTTGTAACATCCTATCCAGAGATTGTTGTCCTTATCTTCGATGATATCGTTGACGAAGGCAGTAGCCAGATTGAAACTGCTGTTGCTGTTCTCCAACTGTTCTACCCTGTTGCTTCCCTTCCTGATCATGAGAACACCATGCTCAGAGGTGCTGATATAGAGGTTGCCTTCGTGGTCGAAGGTAGCATTGTTGATGGTTACATTATTCTGATAACCGCCAAAGTCGTAGCCGGCATCAGCGATGCGGCCTGTCCGGTAATCATAATAGATGATGCCATACATACAGGCGATGAGCATGGTCTGCGGACGATGCTGGATGAAAGCCACAGGTGCTCCGCATGGCGATTTGAAGTCTTTGCGCTGCACCTTGCCTTGTTTCTTGATGAAACGGGTAAAGATAGAAAGGTGGCTACTCTGCCAGAGATAATGATGCTTATCTTCGTAGATATGGGTAAAGAATACATCAGAATCGCGCTCTGCGTATTGCCTTTCCTGTCTGATAGTGAAAAGGTTGTCTGTTCCTTTCTGGGTATTTCTGTCTTTTACAGAATAGAGACCATATCCTGCAGTACCCAGCAGGATATCGCCATTGTGACTTTCTACCATAGAATAGATACGTGGCTTTCTGCCATCAGGAAACTGGAGACGGGTGAAATCGTTCGTCTCATAATTATAGCGCATCAGTCCCTTGGCACAACCTATCCACAGGTTACCTTTCTTATCTACCAGCAGGTCGGAGATAATGTTGTCAGTAATGGAGGTTGTATCTTCTTCGTTGTGCAGATAGTTGGTAAAGCGGTAGCCGTCGAACTTGCTGAGTCCGTATTCGGTTCCCACCCAGATATATCCGTATTTATCCTGCACAATGCAGTTGATAAGCGAACTTGACAGTTTGCCCGATGTGAAAAGTTCACCACTGTCAGCCCATACCATGAGCGAGATGGTGATAGCGAAGAGTGCCGTTAGGCAATGTCTGATATGCTTCATATTTTCTGTCCGTTTTCTTGTTTAAAATAGGTTGTTACGGCTGCAAAAATAACAAAAAACAATGAAAGAAACAAATTCTAATGCAACAAAATGTTTCATTTCTTTTTGTTTCTTTATCTTTTTGTGCCCTTTTTGCAAGTATGAAACAAATAGAAAAGTAATGGTAACTATTAAATACCTGTTATTTCATTACTTATCAGTAAATTTGCATCGTCAACAACAATAGAAACATTAAAAGCATCATAATAACAATGAATAGACAAGCAATCAAAATCTTATCGCTGGCGCTCGTATTGGCTACGTCAAGTTCTGTAGCTTTTGCCCAGAAGGTATGGAAAGGAACTTGGGCTACTGCAGTGGAATGGACTGGTAAAGGAGATATGCCTAAGGAAAGCTTGAGCAACCGTTCTTGCCGACAGATAGTTCATGTATCTTTTGGAGGAGAGGAACTCAGAGTGAAGCTCAGCAACGAGCAGAGTAAGGAGCCGGTAGAAATCAAATCGGTGTATATTGCAGATACTGATGTTCCAAGCAATTGGGGAATCAATGCCAAGACGGTGAAGTATCTCAAGTTTAATGGCAAGAAGAATGTAACCATTGCTCCGGGCAAGGCTATCTTCTCAGATGATTTGAAATATGCCTTGAAGAGTGGACAGCGCCTTACGATTACCATCGACTATGGCAAGCAGACTCCAGTGAATGCAACATCCCATCGTGGTTCGCGTACTACCTCTTATATAGTAAGTAATGTGAAGGGCAAGGCGGTGAAACCTGCAGATGCAGCTTTCGATAAGCAGGAAAAGGCTGACCACTGGTACAATCTTTCTGCCATTGATGTGAAGACCGATAAGGCTACCCCTGTGGTGGCTATCCTCGGAAACTCTATCACCGATGGCCGTGGAAGTACCACCAACCATCAGAACCGCTGGACCGATTTCCTCTCGGATGCTCTGAATGCAGAGAAGCCATACGGCGTATTGAATCTTGGAATCGGTGGCAACTGCGTGGTGCAAGGTGGATTGAGCGAACCAGCCATGAAACGTTTCGACCGTGATATCCTGGGACAGGCTGGTGTAGATAAACTCATCATCTTCGAGGGAACCAACGATATCGGTTGCTGCGGCGGAAATTATGAGCATGTAACAGATACCCTGATTGCCTGCTACAAGGTGCTGATAGCAAAAGCCAAGGCAAAAGGCATCAAGGTATATGGCGGAACCATCACCCCAACCAAGGGCAACGGATGGTATTCTTTCTGGCATGAGGCTATGCGTCAGACCGTGAACGAATGGATCAGAAAGAGCGGTGCCTTCGACGGGGTTATCGATTTCGATGAATTGACCCGCGACCCGAAAGATCCTCAGCGTCTGAAGGCAGAGTATTCAGATGACTGGCTGCATCTCAATCCGAAGGGATATGAGGCAATGGGCAAGTTTGCCGCAGAGAAATTGAAGTAAATATATTATATGCATCTTTTATATTATATATAATAAGGTGTAAACTTAATGACAGAATAAAATATGGAACAGACATCTGTAACACAGGAATCTAAGGGATTCTACAAACTGAATTGGCTACAACGCATCGGATTCGGATCTGGCGACTTGGCGCAAAACCTCATCTACCAGACCATCTGCATGTATCTGTTGTTCTTCTACACCGACATCTATGGACTTAATCCTGGTGTTGCTGCCACCATGTTCTTGGTGGTTCGCTTGGTCGATGTACTCTGGGACCCATTGGTGGGAACTTATGTAGATAAGCATAATCCACGTTGGGGTAAGTATCGCTCTTATCTCGTCCTGGCGGGTTTGCCACTCACCGTACTTGCCATCCTCTGTTTTTGGAATGGTATGGAAGGACAGACAGAAACCATCAAACTTATCTATGCCTATGTAACATACGTAGGCTTGTCTATGCTCTATACATTGATCAATGTACCTTACGGAGCCTTGAACTCTTCGCTGACCCGCGATACAGACGAGATAACCATTCTCACCTCTGTACGTATGTTCATGGCAAATGTGGGTGGACTCTGTGTATCGGCAGGTGTTCCAATCCTGGTAGCGATGCTCGCTGCAGCCAAGGATCTTCCTATTGAGATGGCGCTCTTCATGGGTTTGGGCTCTTTGCCATCTTTCATCTTTATGCCACTCGTTCCTGCCATCAAGAAAAAGGTGGGCAAGAAGAATATGTTCTACATCTTCCTTACTGTGGCTATCGTGGGTATGGCGATGCTTTATATCATCAGCAAGATGGGACCTGTAAAGGATCATATCACGCTGGTTTATATCGCTCAGTTCATCAAATCAACAGGCGTAATCGTAGCTACAGGATATATGTGGGCTCTGATTCCGGAGGTTATCTCTTTTGCAGAATATACCAGCGGCAAGCGTATTGCCGGTATCGTCAATGCCTTGACCGGTATCTTCTATAAGGCTGGTATGGCTTTGGGTGGTGTTGTTCCTGGTGCCGTTCTTGCATGGACCGGTTATCAGGCAGCGGCAGCTCAAGAGAGCAACTCGCTTCCTACCGACAGTAATGCCTGGTTTGTTGCCATGCTGATTTTTGCTCTGGTAGGTTTTGCCCTTCTGGTATTCTGCTTTACCCAAACCAAGGAACGTGTGGTGATGGATGAGAAGGAAACCAAGAATGTTAAGGTGAGTGACCTGTGGACAGAATTCTTCCATAACCGTCCTCTCCGTATCGTGGCGCTCTTCTTCATTACAGCCTTCGCCATGATGTCGGTAGGTAATGCTGCCGGTGCTTACTTCATGAACGATTTGGAGCAGCAGACTCCTCTGGCACAGGAGGGTATCCGTTGGCTGGTATGTGTGATTCCTGCCATCTTGCTGGGCTTGGCGATGTTCATCATCTCTAAGTATGAGTTGACCGATGAGGTCATCGACGACATCAACAAGAAGATTGAGGCCCGACACAAGGATGAAAACTAGAGACTATAATTATTAACGAGAAAAATAGATATAAGATATGAAAAAGATCACAACTCTGGCACTGGGGCTGATGCTTGCTTCAACAGCTTTCGCTCAAAAAGCGAACTCAGCAGCTCAAATCCCAACATTCCAGGAAACTATGGGTAAGTACTTCCTGGTAGGTGCTGCCATTAATACAGATTTGCCTAATGGACAAGACCCTGCAGGTGAGGAAGTAGTGAAGAAACAGTTTAACCAGGTAGTTGCCGAAAACTGTATGAAGGGTGAGAAGAATCATCCGGAGGTGAATCGCTTTGATTTCACTGATGGCGATAAACTCGCTGACTGGGCAGAGAAGAACGGCAAGACCTTGATCGGGCATTGTCTGGTTTGGCATTCTCAGCCACCTAAGTGGATGTTTACCGATGATAAGGGTAATCTGGTAAGCCGTGAAGTGCTTATCGGCAGAATGTATAACCATATTATGAATGTGGTTACTCATTATAAAGGTAGAGTAAAGGGTTGGGACGTAGTGAACGAGGCATTCGAGGATGATGGCTCTTACCGCAAGTCTCTATATTATAAGATTATCGGTCCGGAGTTCATCGAACTGGCTTTCCGCTTTGCGCATGAGGCTGATCCAAACGTAGAACTCTACTACAATGATTATTCTACTTCGAAGCCAGCTAAGCGAGAGGCTATCTGCAAACTGGTTCGCGATTTGAAGGCGAAGGGTCTCCGCATCGATGCAGTAGGTATGCAGAGCCACAATGGTTTTGATTATCCTGACTATGCTGAGTATGAGAAGAGCATCGAGGCTTTTGCTGGTGAAGGCGTGAAGGTGATGCTGACTGAGTTGGATATGAACATGCTTCCTAATCCGGAAGGATTCGGCGGAGCGGAAATCAGCCAGAAGTTTGAACTTCAGAAAAAGTACAATCCATACGTGAAGGGACTTGACAAGAAGGCGCAGAAGCTCTTCAACCAGCGTTATCTCGATCTCTTTAAGATTGTAGAGCGTCATAAGGATGTCATCAGTCGTGTTACCTTCTGGGGTGTCAACGATGGTCACTCTTGGTTGAATGGCTGGCCTATCCCTGGCAGAACCAACTATCCACTGCTTATCGATCGTAACAACGAGGTGAAGCCAGTGGTGAAGGAAATCGTCAATCTCTTTAAGTAAAATCTCTTTAGATAATATTGTACATCTCTTAAAATAATAAACAACAATGAAAGCAAGATATTTGTTCCCAAAGGATTATATGGCAGACCCATCTGCCAATGTGTTTAACGGTCGCCTGTATGTTTACCCATCTCATGACTGGGACAGCGGCGAAAGCTTCGACGATGATGGCGGTCACTTCCAGATGAAAGACTATCATGTTCTCTCTATGGACGATGTGATGGATGGTGAGGTAACCGATCATGGTGTGATTCTCGATGTGAAGGATGTGCCATGGGCTGAGAAGCAGATGTGGGACAACGATGTAGTAGAGAAGGATGGCAAGTACTATCTCATCTTCTCTGCCAAGGATTATAATGGCGTGTTCCATCTCGGTGTGGCTGTGGCTGATAAGCCTGAAGGTCCTTTCGTTCCGAATGCCGACCCAATCCGCAAGTCATACAGCATCGACCCTTGCGTGTTCAAGGATGATGATGGCAAGATTTACTGCTACTTCGGTGGTATCTGGGGCGGTCAGCTTCAGTGGTACAAGGACAACAAGGCACTGAAGGATGAGCATCTTCCAGAGGGCAAGGAGAATCCATTGCCATCTCGTGTAGCCATGATGACGGATGATGTGCAGCAGTTTGCTGAAATGCCAAAGCCTGTTGTCATCGTTGACGAAGAGGGTAATGTATTGCCAGCTGATGATCCACATCGCTTCTTCGAGGCCAGCTGGATGCATAAGTATAAGGGCAAGTATTACTTCAGCTACTCTACCGGTGATACTCATTATCTCTGCTATGCTGTAGGTGATAATCCTTATGGTCCGTTCACTTACAAGGGCGTCATCCTGGAACCGGTAGTAGGTTGGACAACCCATCACAGTATCTGTGAGTACAAGGGACAGTGGTATCTGTTCCATCACGACTGCGTGCCATCAAATGATACAACCTGGCTTCGCAGCGTAAAGGTGGCTCCTCTCTTCTATGATGAGGATGATAACATCTTGCCGGTTCAGCCTGAATAAGAGTATTATAAGTTTTAGATGACATACGTTTAGGTTGACTTTTAGGTTTATAATAGTTTTGATGAATAGTTGATATATAAGTTAATGTTAGTTTGGAAGAAACGGCATCTTCGTGAGGAGATGCCGTTTTTGCGTATGTTCCTATTCTTTCTTTTCTTCTCTTTCTGTTTCCTCTTACTTTTCATCTAATGTTATTTTTAAGTTATTTTTATCATTTTGTAGGAGATTTCGGATATTTTTGTTTACCTTTGTGCCCATAAACCATAAAAAGAATAATTTATGTTGAGATTACTTTTAAGGCTTTGGTGGTTGCAGCAGCGCCGTAACTTCCATAAGAGAGATGCCTTCGTGGCGTGCTACATCATCTTCCTGTATGTGGTGATGGGTGTGAGCTTCTTTCTCAGCTTCACCGAGAATGGGGGAGAACTTGGGGGCGAAGACATGCCTGCCCTGTTGGGAGCCGGTATCGTTGTCGGTATGCTGATTCCTGACATCATCATGAAGATGGTGATGAAGCGGGATATTACGGCGATGGATGATTATGTGAAGTCGCGCCCTGTGCCGGAGAAAATCTGGAACAAGTTCCTGCTCACTACCAATCTCGTGAGTTTCTGGAACTATGTGCTTCCGGTGCTTATGCTTCCGGTATTTATCTATTTCCTGCCTGCAAGTGAGGTTGTTGCCAGCTTCTTCCTGTTCCTGGGGTTCTCTTTCATCAACGGCATCTACATCACCTGTTACCGCAAGGCAACAGAGTGGATTCTGAAATGGCCCTTGATATTGGGATGGATGGGAATGTTTGCCGTGCTGATAGGGTATATGTTTGTGGCTTCCTTCTTCCCGGTATGGATGGGATGGATAGGTATCTTTTTCCTTGCTGGAGCGGTATTCGCCGGACTTACCATCTATCTCTATCACGAAAAGATTTATAACGAGCAGAAGCAGAAGGTTTCCAAGTTCCGTGGTTTCAGCCATATCAACCTCTTCAGTCTGCAATATATCGGCACATTGAGAGCAAAGCGTGTCCGTACGATGGTGATTATGATTACTGCCATCTTCCTTTTCGATGCCTATCTCTTTGCCTTGCTACCGGCAGAAGCGGGACAGGAAATGGGGGACAAGGTGGCTATGACTACCCTCTATGTGGCGGGTGCCATCCTGCTGCCATCGGTGGTGTTGTCGCAGTGGACCTTTGGCATTGAGGCAAACTTCTTCCATGGTTTGATGACCAAGCCTGTTAAGGTTAAACAGATGCTGCAGAATTGCTTCTATTATTATATGGTAGTGAGTGCTGTCGCCTTGTTGCTCACCCTTCCGTTCCTTTTCCTGCAGGCAGGAATCGGAATCCAGGTGCTTATCAGTGGTTTCTGTCTGGCAGTATTCATCAATCTCTTCAATCTGCCTACGGCACTCTTCTCTTCCCGTCTGGAGATATTCCAGACTTCCATGTTCAGCATGCAGGGAGCGAATCTGAAGATTAATCTTTATGCCATCGCCTTTCTCTTCCCGCTGGCAGGTGTCTGTGCTGTCTATTATTTCTTCGGTGAGACGGCATGGTTTATCACCTGCGTAACGCTGTCAGTCTTCAGCATCGCCATCCACAAATGGTTCATCGCCAAGATAGCTGCCATCTTCGAGAAGAACAAGTATAAGCGCATGGAGAAGTTTATGGAAAGCTAGGAGAATTAAGTGAAGAGTGAAGAACGAAGAGTGAAGAAACAACGTTCGGCGGCCGAAGGGAAAGCCAATTCAATAGCTTTACTAATCATATAGTTCAAAACTCAAGGTAATCATAAAGTTCAATGTTCAAAATTCAAAGTTCAAAGTAATATGATCAAGATTCAGAATCTCAAAAAGATATATAATGGCAATACCGTACTCGATATTGATAATCTGGGTGTTGCAAAGGGCGAGCTGATAGGACTCGTAGGTAATAATGGTGCGGGCAAGACAACCTTGCTCCGTCTGATTCTCGACCTGATTCAGGCTGATGACGGTTTCGTGGAAAGCAATGGACAGAAGGTGAACGAGAGTGAAACCTGGAAGGAATATACCGGCAGTTACATCGACGGCAGATTCCTCATTGACTTCCTCACCCCTGAGGAATACTTCGATTTCATCGCTGATGTTTATCACATTGACGATGAAACCCTGCAGGAGCGATTGGCTCAGTTTGAGGGCTTTATGCACGATGAAATCATGGGAACCAAGAAGTATCTCCGTGATTTTTCTCAGGGTAACCGACAGAAGATTGGCATTATCGGAGCGATGATCATCAATCCGAAGGTTCTTCTCCTGGATGAGCCTTTCAACTATCTTGACCCATCTTCTCAGATGACTATCGCCCACATGATTCAGCGTATCTGCAAGGAGCAGGGCACCACGGTCATCATCTCCAGCCATAACCTCAACTTCGTTGCCGACATCTCCTCCCGCATCCTTCTGCTGGAGAAAGGCAAGCTGGTGAAGGATCTTCCTAATGCCGATGGTGCTGCCATCGCCGAACTCAACGAGTACTTCGGTATTCAGGCGGAATAAACTTTTTCCGTTAATATTATACAAATTCCATGATATGATTTGTATAATTATCGTTAAATGCTTACCTTTGCACTCAAACGAAGAAAAAAAGAATCAATGAGCAAAGGAAAATTAGCAAAGTTTGCGGATATGGAGCGTTTCGAGAACGTGTTCCAGTATCCATATAGTGTAGTAGATGACGTGCCTTTCGATATGAAGGGCAAGTGGCGTGAGATGTATTTCCACAATGATAACCCTATCGTGCTGGAGTTGGGATGCGGCAAGGGTGAATATACCGTGGAACTTGCCAAGCTCTATCCAGAGATGAACTTCATCGGTGTGGATATCAAGGGTGCACGAATGTGGACCGGTGCCAAGAAGGCGATAGAGGAAGGACAGAAGAACGTGGCTTTTCTCCGTACCAACATCGAGATTATCGACCGCTTCTTTGCCGAGGATGAGGTGCAGGAAATCTGGCTCACCTTCTCTGACCCGCAGATGAAGAACCCTCGCAAGCGTCTTACATCTACTTACTTTATGAACCGTTATCGCCACTTCCTTGTGGATGGCGGTATCATCCATCTGAAGACGGACTCCAACTTCCTCTTCACCTATACCACTTATATGGTGGATGGCAACCATCTGCCTGTGCTCTTCCGCACAGAGGACCTCTATCATCAGGAGGGTATCGATGAGGAAACCCGTAAGATTCTCTCTATCCAGACCTATTATGAGAGTATGTGGATAGAGCGTGGCTTGAACATCAAGTATCAGAAGTTCGCCTTGCCACGTAAGGGTGAGCTGGTGGAACCTGGTATTGAGATTCCGCTGGATGATTATCGCAGTTATCGCCGTGATAAGAGAAGTTCAAAGGATACAGCGAAGTAGATTTCTACAATGATTTGAATAAGCTTCCGCAATGCTTTGAATGCCTTTTCTCAAGCGTTATTGGCGTTTGAAGAATGCTTCATAAGTATCTGAAAGAAGTAACTGAAGTTGTTCGGAGATACAATAGAAGTTGTTGGAACAGTAAGTATCTCGAAGCGCACAACAGTTGATATGCGGTCGCACATCAGCTGTTGTGCGCTTGTCTTTCAGCTGTTGTGCATGCGTAGAACAGCTGTTGTGCGGTTTTTTAATGGCAATTCTATTGATTGTCTTTATTAATCAAGTTGACTACCACTTTTACCATAACATCTTTTTCCTCAGTTCTGCTTTCTGCAATCATCAGTGTCAGGGCAACGAGTGTGTTGTCGGCAATTCTCTTATGTCCATTTTCTGCATACAGAATGCCATTCTTCTCCATAAACCAAAGAAAAAGCATGGCCGCAATTCTCTTGTTGCCATCGTTGAATGAATGGTTTTTTACGACAAGGTAGAGCAGCATGGCTGCTTTTTCTTCTACCGAAGCGTAGAGTTCTTCACCACCGAAGGTTTGGTAAATCTGACCTATGCTGCTCTTGAAAGAATCATCCTTCTCATTGGCAAACCATTTACTGCCTCCAAACTTTTCTTTCAAAGCATTGATGGCTTCCATTGCATTTTCGTAGGTGGCATGGAACGGCTCGGCTTGAGTCGTCTTGTCTATAAGCAATGTCTGATAATCATATTTGTCGAGAGTATCCAGGGCATAAACATAGTCGCTGATGACATTGAATAGTCCGTTATATTCACCTTCTGAAACCTGATTTTGCAATGTAATCGCACGTGACATCAAACGAACCACTTCTTTCAGTTCGTTGTAATTGTCTAGGCGTTTCTGGTTGATGGCATAACCCTTGATAATGTATTGCTTCAAGATAGAGGTTGCCCAACGGCGGAAAGAGGTCGCATTCTTGCTATTCACTCTGTACCCTACCGAAATAATCATGTCAAGATTATAATAAGGAATATCACGAATGATTTGTCTCTTACCCTCAAAACGAACCTGTGCATTTTTTGCACAAGTTGACTTTTCGTCTAGTTCTTGACTCTTGTAAATGTTGCGAATGTGTCGTGTAACAGATGTTCTGTCAACAGCAAACAACTCTGCCATTTGGCTTTGTGTAAGCCAAACAGTATCATTTTCTAATTTTACATTCAGCTCTATGTTGCCCTCTGGGGAACGATAGATTTCGATGGAAGAATTTCTCTGCTCCATACCTTTCATTATTTAAATGTCCTTTACTACCCAACTTTTGGATAATTCGGCAAAGATACGATAATTGTTTGATTCCTACAAGGTTTTCTAGTATTTTTTCTTCTTTTTGATGAAACTTACGAAAGATTGAAATGGTTTTGTCTTAAGAAAAGCATTCGTTTTTGAGGGTTGCTTTCTTGCCGTTATCGGCAAAAAAAGAGGGAGGATAATCGCTTTTTTGTTATTTTCTTGCCGTTATCGGCAAAAAGTGTTATATTTGCAGTCGAAATTCAAACATAAACTTGCCGATAATTTATGGACTATATATCAGTGAAAGAGTTTGCGCAGAAGTATGGGGTGTCAGAACGAACTGCGCGTAATTATTGTGCTTCCGGGAAAATTGAGGGAGTAGTGTTGGTGGGAAAGACATGGAATATTCCTGCCGATGCAACCTTGCCTATGCGTAAATCCAAGAAGCAACAGGTTTCTCCACTTCTTTCTATCCTTCGGGAACAGAAGAATATGAAGCTGAAAGGAGGCATTTATCATCGTACTCAAATAGACTTAACCTATAATTCCAATCATATCGAAGGAAGCAGGTTGTCGCATGAGCAGACTCGTTTTATTTTTGAAACCAATACGATAGGCATTACAGACCAAAGTGTAAGGGTGGATGATATCATTGAGACAACCAATCACTTCAGGTGTATCGATTTGATTATCGAGCAGGCTGATGAGAAGTTGACCGAAGACTTCATCAAGAAACTTCATCTTATCCTCAAGTCAGGAACTTCTGATAGCACCAAAGATTGGTTTGTGGTGGGAGATTACAAGCGATTTCCAAATGAAGTGGGGGACATTGATACTTGTGAACCGAAAATGGTTTATAAGGAAATGGTAAGGTTGCTGAAGGAGTATAATGCCAAGAAAGTAAAAACGTTGGAGGATATTATCGATTTCCATCAGCGTCTGCTCGATTACTTCCAGATTAAATATCAGGACTAGCCTTAGGTTAGGGATATGTATAGTATGTTATAATCTTACTATATCTTTTGTTAATTACGGGAAGAATCTTGTTAAAGCGAGAAGAAAATGGTGGAAATGCTTGGTGTTTCCACCTTATTTTATTAAATTTGCAGCAAGTTTTTGAAGAAATGCAGTAACCTTTGGGGCTGCATAAGCCTGATGAAACGACTAAAAGAACAGAATAATAATGACTAACTAAATAAACGACAAAATGATGAACTACAAGAAATTGGCTCTTACCATTGCGGCAGGAGCGATGGCAACTACAATGATGGCGCAATCTGCACCAAAACTGAATGCCAACAACATCGATGAAGTAATCAAGGCGATGACCTTGGAAGAGAAAGCCCAGATGCTGGTGGGTGGTGGTAACGATGGATTCGTGGGCAGTGGCGCTATGCTCGGACATCAGAAGAAGTTCGTGCCGGGTGCTGCGGGTACTACTGTAGCCATCCCTCGTCTCGGTATTCCTACTACCGTACAGTGTGATGGTCCTGCCGGTGTTCATATCGATGCTCATCGCGAAGGTGACAGCCGTAGCTACTTTGCTACCGGTTTCCCTATCGGAACCTGTCTGGCTTCTACCTGGAACACCGACCTGGTGCGCAAGGTGGGTGAGGCTATCGGTAATGAAACCCTCGAGTATGGCTGTGATGTTGTGCTCGGACCGGGTATGAACCTGCATCGCAATCCGCTCTGTGGCCGTAACTTTGAGTATTATTCAGAAGATCCAATCGTAACAGGTCTTATCGGAACTGCCTTTGTACAGGGTGTGCAGAGCCAGGGCGTGGGTGTAAGTGCCAAGCACTTTGCCGTGAACTCCCAGGAGACTGACCGTACCAAGGTGGATGAGCGATTGAGCCAGCGTGCTCTCCGTGAATTGTATCTGAAGGGTTTCGAGATGATGGTTCGCAAGAGCAATCCTTGGACTATCATGTCTGCCTATAATAAGATTAATGGTGTGTATGCCCAGGGCAACAAGGGCCTCCTTACAGATATTCTCCGCAACGACTGGGGATATAAGGGAATCGTAGAGACCGACTGGATTGGTAAGCGTGCCGACCTTCCGCTGGAGCAGGAAGTTGAGGCTGGCAACGACTTGATGATGCCGGGTTATCCTGCACAGGTACAGGATATTGTTGATGCCGTAAAGAATGAGGGTGTGTCATAAGTCTGTGACGCACCCCTTTTTATTTTTTGCCTTTTCA
>OODJ01000372.1_pt1 | contig 48699 bp, 40 predicted proteins | sample 1671611 | NCBI WGS metagenome assembly OODJ01 (sample SAMN06348174, study PRJEB24527) | human gut metagenome | biome: human gut; feature: ankylosing spondylitis patient; material: feces | host: Homo sapiens | place: China | collected 2015-10 | reverse complement strand
TTGCCACCTACGTATTACCGCGGCTGCTGGCACGTAGTTAGCCGTGGCTTATTCTGCAGGTACCGTCACTTTCTTCTTCCCTGCTTAAAGAGGTTTACAATCCGAAGACCTTCTTCCCTCACGCGGCGTCGCTGGGTCAGGCTTTCGCCCATTGCCCAATATTCCCCACTGCTGCCTCCCGTAGGAGTCTGGACCGTTTCTCAGTTCCAATGTGGCCGTTCAACCTCTCAGTCCGGCTACCCATCGTCGACTTGGTGGGCCGTTACCTCACCAACTATCTAATGGGACGCGAGCTCATCTATGCGCGATGTTACTCTTTGACATCCGATTCATGCAATTCGAATGTGTCATGCGGTATTAGCAGCTGTTTCCGGCTGTTATCCCCCTCGCATAGGCAGATTGCTCACGCGTTACTCACCCGTCCGCCACTAAGTCATTTCTCCCGCTTCCCGAAGGATTAAGTCAAAATGCTTCGTTCGACTTGAATGTGTTAAGCACGCCGCCAGCGTTCATCCTGAGCCAGGATCAAACTCTCTAAAAAATTTGTATATCCTCGATGAAGTCTCCTTCATCGCCGATACCTTCTTTCAGAGCGCTATCTTAGCTTCTTACTTACTAAAGTACTTTGTGTTCAAAGTTTATCAACGAGATCTTGATTCTTTGCTTTTCGTTGTTGTTCAATTTTCAAGGACCGTTCCCGCTCCCTTCGGCTTTCCCCTCTCAGAAGCGGCTCGATTATTCTATCACATCCACTCCCCTCTTGTCAACCCCTTTTCTAAAAATTTTTCTCTTTTCTTTTACTTTTTTCATCTATTCAAATGCATGACCATCACAAAATATGTCAAATTGAAAGCGACTTGATTGAACGGCAACTCCCTGAATCTCCGTATTGTAATCCAAAACAAGCCGCCCTCCTTTTTCAAAGGTCACCGTATTGAGTACACGCTTTGTTGCCACTGTAAATTCAAACACAGCAAACCCGGCATTATAATTTCCGCTATATCTCTCCCGTTCGGAAAACGTCATTACAGAGGAAACCACGCCTTCCCTGATCAGTGTTACAACACCACAGTCGGAAGTATCAAAGGAAAGCGTATTGACCGCAGGCCCGTCTTCTCCCATAATTTCATCGTATCGGATTTCAATGCGTCCTTTGTCATATGTCATCAGACCATCTCCGGTAATCCGAATATGATCTCGATCTTTTTCGTCTCCCTCGCCGCGGCTCACCACCGCAAAAATTTTGATTTTGACTTTTCGTTTCATCATTTTAAATAAAAATATGTCGGACGGACAGATTCCCGTCCATCCGACTCTTTCCTTATTAATATAATATATTTTTCAAAATACAAAACACAGTGCAGTGATTGACGCCGTAAAACAGCTCTGTTTATCGGACCTCGATCAAACTTTCACACCACATGGAAGGTGCTTCATATCCGAGAAGATTCACCGTTGTCGCCGCAACATTAGCAAGCCCCATCCCATCCGCCTTTTTCATCATATAGCGATCAGAATAAAAATTGTCATATAAAATACAAGGAACAGGATTCAGCGTATGACTGGTTTTTGCTTTCGGAGTACCGTCCGTATTCTTCTTCATACCGCCCTTTTTATCCGTCTCATACATCTCATCGGCATTTCCGTGATCCGCAGTAATAATCGCCACGCCATGCGCTGCATCTACCGCTTTGAGGATTCTGGCAAGTTCAAGATCCAAAGACTCTACGGAAATTACCGTTGCTTCGTAATTTCCCGTATGCCCGACCATATCGCCGTTCGGGAAATTGGCTCTAATATAACGGTATTTTCCGGATTCAATCGCCTCGATCACCTTATCTGCAACCAGAGCACATTGCATCCATGGGCGCTGTTCAAAAGGAACGATGTCAGACGGAATTTCCACATAGGTCTCGGTTTTCTCATCAAATTTTCCGCTCCGGTTTCCGTTCCAAAAATATGTCACATGCCCATATTTCTGCGTCTCAGAAACTGCAAACTGCGTCACACCCGTTCCGGCAAGATATTCCCCCATTGTATTGGAAATAGCAGGCGGAGCCACAAGGTAACGGGAAGGTATATGCAAATCACCGTCATATTCCAGCATACCGGCATAAATTACTTTCGGAACACGAATCCTGTCAAATTTATCAAAATCAGAGCCTCCCTCAAAGGCTTTTGAAATTTCAATTGCACGGTCTCCGCGGAAATTGAAGAATACCACACTGTCTCCGTCCTCGATCGTTCCGACCGGCTTACCGTCTTCCGCAATAACAAACGCCGGGAGATCCTGATCGATTGCACCTGTTTCGGTGCGATATGTCTCAATTGCCTCCTCTGCAGACGCAAACTGCCTGCCATCGCCAAGCACATGCGTATGCCATCCTGCTTCTACCATTTTCCAGTTGGCCTCATAGCGGTCCATCGTGATTTTCATTCTGCCACCACCGGAAGCAATCTTCACATCAAATGACGTATCGCGCAGAGAGGCAAGGAAAGCCTCAAACGGACGGACATACTCAAGCGCCGAGGTTTCCCCGACATCCCGTCCGTCAAGCAGAATATGAACCCTGACGACACCAACGCCGTCCGCCTTGGCACGCTCTATCATCGCTTTCAGATGGTCGATATGCGAATGAACGTTTCCATCTGAAAACAGTCCGATAAAATGGAGAGTGGAGCGGTTTGCCTTACAGTTATCAACAAGCACTCTCCAAGTCTCCCCCTCAAACATCCTTCCGGTTTGAATGGATTCGCTGACAAGCTTTGCCCCTTGCGCAAATATCTGACCGGAACCAAGAGCGTTATGTCCTACCTCGGAATTACCCATGTCATCGTCCGACATAAGCCCTACCGCCGTACCATGCGCACGCAGACTCGTCCACGGATATTTTTCCATCAGCATATCGAGCGTCGGCGTATACGCATTTTTTACCGCATTGCCGGGACCGTCCGGTGCAAGCCCGATACCATCCATCACAATTGTTACAACAGGTCCCTCAACGCCGATTTCTTTTTTCAGTCGATTCAGTTTTACCATATATATTTCCTTTCTGTACAAGCGTTTCATTCGAAGTTTATTATATCGCATCTCCGTTTTTCTGTCAATCATTTCTCTTGACATCACAAAAAAATCATAGTAAAATCTACAACAGAGAAAAACAGAATCGCAACGAAAGGCGGGGAAACAGAATGGAAGCCCTATATTTTCTGACAGCGCTGGGTATTCTTTATTTCTGTATCATTCTGCCTCAAAAGCGCCGCAGAAACTTTCGGAGAAATCTTCGCGGTGAAAGGAGAATCCTCATGAATGAACTGATAGAAACCATGATTGGGAAGCGATGTGAAATCACAGGAGACATTTCCGCAAACTGTATCGGAACCATTCTCTCCGCCAAGGAAAACTGGATTGAAATCGAGGATGATAAAGGAAGAAAACGGCTCTTGAACCTTTCCTATGTTTCCTCTATCCGAGAATATCCCAAAAAAGAAAAATAAGCAAAACGCCTTATTTGTTCCGCCCAAACCGCAAAGGAAAATCATGATAAGAAAGCCGGAGTTGTTACTCCGGCTTTTCCTATTTTAGAAATTTCTTTTTGCCTGCGGACATTTTTCTATCAGAAATCGCTCTAAAGAAGCGACATCGCCATATATCAAATCCTCTTTTCTGAAAAAGACCGCTGACCTATTCTGCATATATAAAATATAAAGATTTTTCGTTCTTGCAAGCTGATAAAACTTTTCATATGCAATCTCAATTTTTCCATTTGTGGACATATTCACTATCATGATACGATCCTCAAAGAAAAGCTGCTCATTTTCTGCAGGCGCTCCATATAAACCTTGATAGTGACGATATTGTCTGCCGGCAACGATATAGGGAAGATAGAAGAAATAACCGGCAAAGAAAATCATGATTGCCGCCATAATGCTAAAAAATATCCAATCTCTATCTACCAAACCTGAAATAACAGCCGGAAGCCATAATATCCCCGCGATACACGCCAAAGCCCGGGATTTGAAAGCAGCGTTTTTCTGAAACGCAATTAACAGCTCCTTTGTCCACACACAGTGCGTTTTAAAAAGAGGCTCTGTCTGTTCCGAAATTTCATTTTTTTCTTCTTCCTGCATAATATTCTCCTTTCCCATCTTTTCGCGATGCTTTCCATTTAAATGCGAAATTCTTCCACTATCTCCTCGATGCATGAAAGAAAAGCTTCTTCTCCGAACGTGTTGATTTTGAAAAACACAGCGCCGCTCCCTCCTGCTGTAATAGCAGAGAGAAACAGTCCTTCCGGCGAATCAAAAAGCGTCACGTTTAAGCTGAGACGGTTTCCGCCAAGCATGCTGTAACGTTCAAACACACGTACCGCACAGCGTACATTTCCCGAACGGAAATCACTACTGTCCTCAAGGCTTGCCGATGCACTGCCATTCAAAATCCCATCTTCGATTTTGTCCAGTATCCCGTTAAAAGAACCGTTCAATCTGCATTCAAGTTTTGCCATAGCTCCGGCTCCTTTCCCTACTCGATATGGAATGAAAAGTCAAACCGCTCATCAAGAAAAACATACTTCTCCGGAAGCGCCGGCCCACAGCTGTTCGTTCCGATTCCGCCGACCTTATAACTCATAAGAAGATGAATGTTTTGATCCGGGACAAGTTCATGGCGGTGCGCGGTGTCCGTCAGCATCTCCGCAGAAAAATGCAGTGCGGAAAATTCAAAATGATCGCTTTCAAAGCGCACAGAATCCTTATCCGAGGAAAGTGTGACATACTTTGCGCCGATATGATTGCCGCATTCCTGAGGTTTTATCATCGGCTCATATTCGTCTGTCACGGTGCCCCGGTAAACGCCGTATCTCGCATGATTTTGAAAATCAATATAACAGGATTTCGGTCCTTTTGCAAAATATTCAAGCTGCTCAAATTCCGGACGCAGAACAAATTCTGCCGCGAAACGGGGCATCTGGGTAACCAGCATATCCGGATGTTTCTCCGCATGCACGGCGACATCAATTCCGTCGGCTTTCAAGGTATAAACCACTTTCATCTGATACATAGGGAAACGAGCGGGTGCGCCCAAACTGCCGTCAAAAGAGATCACTGCCTCCGTTCCTGTGTATTTCACCTCGGAGGACAAAACATGCAAAGCGGCATACCGAACAAACTCGTTTTTCCAGTTACGGGGATTTACATACATATCGTTATCCGTCGGCGCGCGCCATGCCATAAAGCGGGTAGGAGCAGCAAGAAGCTCTTCTCCGTTCTTGCGGATGCTGACAAACGTGCCGCGAGCACGGTCAACGGTCACACAGAAACCATCCGAAACCATTTCCGTATAGCGTACTCCATCTGAAACGGAAATCCTGCCCTCCGGTACCTTTTTCACCGGTACCTCGATTTGGGTCGGAACTGCCAGCTGATCAAAGCAAACCTCCTCCCCCGCTTTCGCATAGGGAGTATCTTTTTTGTATCTTACCGATATATTAAGAAAACACGGAAACACGGAAGTTTTCGGCAATTCGTCAATACGAACAGTCACGGTTTCATGAGGTCTGACATCAAGAGGAAGCGTTCCGCCCGACAGGATCCGTTCCCCGTCTGCAATCGTATATTCTGCGGTAAACCATTCTCCGGCGCAGACAAAATCCATCGCATTCCAAAGTCGGAGTTCCCCTTTGGTGATGTCCGCCCAATCCGCTCTTATGGGACGGAACACTTCGGATAGTTCATCGAGTCCGATATGCGGTGTGCGGTCAGGATAGCAAAGTCCGTCCGCGCAGAAATTTCCGTCGTTCGGTACCTCGCCGTGATCGCCTCCGTAAAGATAAATCGGCATGCCATCCTTTTCACCGGCATATACTGCATGATCCGCCCATTCCCATACACACCCGCCGATGAGACGGGGATATCGGTAAAAAAGCTGCTGATAATCCTCAAGTCCGCCGGGACCCATGCCCATCGCATGTGCATATTCGCAGAGAAAATACGGACGGGAATCTTCTTTTTCATTTCTTCCCTCCGTCTCGACGGCCTCAAGGGTAGGATACATATAGCTTACCACATCGACGCATGCATCAATCGGTTCCTCGTGTGTCTCCGAAAAGCGCGGTACAGAGGTCGTCCCTTCGTAATGGATCAGTCTTGTGGAGTCTGTTTCCCGAATTTGTTCCGCCATCGCGACATGATTTTCGCCGAAATGACTTTCATTTCCAAGCGACCACATAATCACGCTCGGCGCATTTTTATCCCGTGCGACAAACCGAGCAGCCCGGTCAAGATATGCCGCACGCCACAAGGAATTGCCCGAAATCTGTCCTGAAGGATTTTTTCCGCGGAAAGCAAGCTCTGTTCCATGCGCCTCAATATCGCATTCGTCTATCACATAAAAGCCAAGCTCATCGCACATTTCAATCATTTCCGGACACGGAGGATAATGCGAGATACGGATACAATTGATATGGCGCCGCTTCATAAGACATAGCTCATTCCAAAGCTCCTTTGCTGTCACCGTGTAACCGTTTTTCGGATGGGTGTCATGGTGATTGACCCCTTTCAGCTTTATCGGCGTGCCATTGATGAGAAGCGCACAGTCCTCTCCGACCGAAATATCACGGAACCCAAACTTTTTATAGATATATTCCCCTCCGAAAGAAAGAAGGATTCCGTAAAGATTCGGGGTCTCCGCCGTCCAAAGAAGCGGATTTTCAATTCCGTCATGGATTTCCTTTCCATAGGGGTCGAACAAACGCACCGTCAGTTCATCAGACAACGTTTCGCAGTCACCGGAAAGGGAAAGATCAATATCGACCGTACCGTCCGACTTGGTCGTCAAGAAAAAATCACGGATATGAAGTGTCGGACGGGCAAGCAGATACACATTTCGGAAAATACCGTTAAAGCGGAAAAAATCCTGATCCTCAATATATGTACTGTCACTGTACGTCAGAACAGCGACCGTAATTGTATTTTCTCCGTCACGCAGATAAGCAGTCACATCAAACTCCGACTGAATGTGCGAGCCCTTTGACATTCCAACATACTTATCGTTGATATAGACAATAAATTCCGAGCATACGCCATCGAACATCAAATACACACGATCGCCCTGCGGCGCCTCAAAACGGCGTTTATATACGCCGACGGGTGTATCAAGCGCAACATACGGCGGCATATAGGGGATGGGGTAATTGACATTGGTATACTGAATTTTGCCGTAGCCGTAGCATTGCCAGCAGGACGGCACCGGAATTTTGTCGGTATATTCAATTTCCGAAGGATCTTCCGGCAAATCCAGCATTGTCTCAAAATACCGGAAGCTCCATTCTCCGTTCAAAGAAACATACCGGTCACCGGTTCCTCCGGAAATGGCAGACTCCGCTGTCCCGTGAGGAATATAAAAGGCCCTTGGTTCACATCGGTTCTCTCCGGTATTTTGGGGATCGAATGAAAACTTTTCTTGCATAAATATTCTCCGTTCCGCCGCCCAAGGCGGCAAATATAACTTTGGATAGGCTTTCCGTATCCGGCGCCGTTCAAATCTCGATAGTTTCGGGATCAAAATCGTCGGGATTTTTCCCGGGATCCTGTTCCGGCGGCAGCTGAAAATCTTTGCTTTGATAAAGATCCGGAAGGCGCTTCCCGCCTCCATCCTGTAAAAGAATTCCCAGCGCCGTCATATAGGAACGGATGATCTCACGCGGCGTAATCAGCGTCTGTGCACCCGTACGCGAAAGCATATAATAAAGAAAATCCCGCATCTCCTCCATGGTAACGTCTACCGCTCCATAACCCTCGGCGAACAATCCCGTCACACGCACCATCAAGGCCAGCAGCTCGTCATCGGAAAGTCTGGAAAGTCTCATGACAGGTCCCAAAAGACCGCCGCAGGCAGCATTCCCGCCAAACATCGTATCGACAAGACGCGAGCGCAGCGCCTCATAGCTGAAAAGCCCACGCCGCGGATCCTCCAAAAACTGCGGTGTACCGGCAAAAATCATCTCAAGCCCCATCGCTTTTCCCTGCAGTGTGTCATTGAAAACAGACAGAATTTTTTCATAATTGTTTTCCCGTGACACACGATTCGGAATTTTATACAGATTGACGCATTCATCTATGAAAACAACCAGGCCCTCATATCCGATTTTCTGTGCAAATACTGCTGTCAGCTTGATATAATCGTACCAATTCTCGTCATCAATGATGCCGGATACCGAAAGGGACGCACGAGCCTCGGTTTTTGTACCAAATTCTCCTCGAAGCCAGCGCAGGCAGTCGCTTTGGAGCCGTTCATCTTCCGCACGCCATGCCCGATAATAAGTGTCAATTACCCTTGCAAAATCAAATGCACCGATTCCTGTTTCCATCTCGCGCAGAACCGAATAAATTCTCTTTGAAATCTCTTTTTCAAAATCAGCAGAATCCGGTGATATTCCCGTCTGTGCGACCTCATATTGGATATCAGAAAGCCATTTTGAAAGTATCTGTGCAAGTGCACCGCCATCCGGCGATGCCTTGGACGACAGATTTTTCATCAGTTCTCTATAAGTGGCAAGTCCGCCTCCGTTAGATGAGGAAAGGCGGCGCTCCGGAGACAGGTCCGCATCTGCGCAGAGAAAGCCCCGGTCAAGCGCATATCCCCGCATCAGCTGAATTAAGAAGCTTTTCCCGCTTCCATATTTGCCAATCAGAAAACGCGTCGCGGCACCGCCGTTCGCCACCGCATCCAAATCCCTGCAAAGTGCGGAAATCTCTCCCGTGCGTCCGATTGCAATATATTTTGCGCCGGAACGCGGAACAACTCCTGCCGCCATGGAAGCAAGCAAAGAAGTCAGGATCCGTTTCGGAATTTTTACCGTTCTTTCCTTTTCCTGCATCACTCTGTATCCTCCAGAAACTCTGAAAGAGCCCCAAGAAGCTCTTCCTCATATTCATCAATCAGGGTAAAATCACTGTCAATGACTTCATCGCCGATATGCTCTGCGGCGGTTTCATTGATTGCGCCTTTTAACATTTCCGGCATCACACCGGAAGCACGGCAAAACACGGTGAATTCTCCTTTTGCCGCAGCGAAAATCGCCCGCCGCTGCAGGGGACTCAGCGCCTTCAAGAATGAAACAAAATCTCCGCTAGGTCCGTCATCCCATGACGGGACCGGAACAGCAGGCGTCGACGCTTCCCGGGTCGTCTGGGGTATGTCTTCCCCACTGACCCCATCCAGAAGCTCTGCCGTATCCCACGCATCCCGTTCGATTTCAAGTGCCCTTGTGATATCGGCAGGGCCTTTATTTTCCGGCTCGTAAAGCGCAAGATACGCCGCCTCATTCTCCTCCGTTTTTTTACGACGGCTTACAAATCTGTCAGGATAAATTCCGTCGAAATAATCTGATATCGCCTGTTTCAGACGCTCATCCACGCCAGTCGGCGAAAATCTTGATTTAATAGAGAAAGCCGCACGCAGCTGATTCTCACAAAGCTTTATGACGCCGGTTGTCAGCTGTTTCATTTCATAGGAACGCTTCAGCGGAAACAAAACAAGCTCGATTTTAAATTTTACATCGCGACAGGCAACCGCGCCGGAAAAACTATCCCGGCTGACACGCACGGGATGCACGCCAAAATCCTCGGGAGACGGCGAAACAAACCGATTCAGCACATAAGCGGCAGCTTTCGGAATATGTGTATCAAATGCATCCCTGTGCTCCGCATAATATTTGCTATTTCGAAAATCATAGGCGGAAAGAGAGCGAATCAGAGAAAACGACAGTTCTCCGTTTGTAAGATAAAATTCCGGCAACGTAACCTTTCCCGCAATTTCACCGGCAAACTCCCCGACGATTTTCCAGTCCGGCACCACGCCGTAAATCAAACAATAATCACACAGCCATTCTCCGATATATTTGTCAAGGTATCGATAATTCTGACGATATGCCCCCCACAATTTAGAAAGAAGCAATGCCCCCTCTGCAGGCGGAATCTTATCGGGCAGATTGATAATCTCATAAATATACAGAAACAAATAACTGTTATCCGTTTTAATATAATGTTCTTTTCGCACCTCATCGCGGAAATAAAGATAATATGCTGTCTGCGCCGAATCCATCTGATCATACTGCGGCATATAAGAAAAAAAGTAAACATATTCACATTCCGGATGACTTCGCCCGAAATACCGCAGCGCATCATAACGGAATTTGGTGTAAAAACGAAAATCTGCCGGCCATGGATTGATTTTCACCTTTTGAATCAACCCTGAATCAGGACAAAACTCCCGTATCGTTTGTGCTTTTTGCAAAGGCTCTGCTCTGCGAGCCGGAATTCGAAAGCCGTTTTCTGCCGGGCCTTCTTCACTTACTGAAACGGTAACGGGCTCTGGCGCTAAATGACCCGGGCGCATTTTTTGCGGGGAACGGCGAGGCAGCATATTGCCGATATCCCAGAAAGCATCTATATTTTCATCATGCTGCGGCAAGACGGCTCTCTCCTTTCCCAACTGTATGACTTATGAATGTATATATCGTCATCATATTTAATTAATTGTATCACAATCTGATATTTCTGTCAACCGTCTTGCCATTTTCATTCAGTAAATGATATAGAGCTATCATAGCAGATATCAACCCTGACTCCTATTTTTATTTTTCATTTTAAATTTTTTCTGCTTCTGTATCCGAGTTAAACGGAAGAACTCACAAGCCTGCATAACATAAAATCTTCAAATCAAAAACACCTACTGCAGTCAGACCTTCAAAGGTCAAATTACAATAGGCGTTTTTTTCAGTTTAAAATGATATAAAACGATATCTTCTGCTTCCGTGAATCAAGATGAAATTGTTAAAAATCCACCAATCCCGCATAAAGAAAGATTTTTTATTATATTCGTTTCAAAAGTAACTCATGTATCAAGCTATATTTTCTCCTATTTTTATATGAATTCAACTTTTTGTCTTATTTTGAATGGTTCCATTAAGCATTTCTTGAAAGCTCTAAGCTTTATAAAAGATACTTTACCAAATTATAAAAAGCTGTTTTTCATATAAGAGAGAAGCATTTACACTATTTTTCATCCGTCTCAAAAGATGGTTTTCCGGAATTTCGCTTCAATAAAGCTCTTTTATGATATCCACACATTTATCAATACCCAATTTTCCACTGTTCAGAGCAATATGATAATTCTGAGCATATCCCCATTTCATATTGGTATAAAACCGGTAATATGCCGCACGGCGCTTATCCTTGTCTTTCAAGCGTTGTTCGGGAGACACATCACGTTCCCCGTATTCCTTTACAATACGCTCTGCCCGAAAATCCATATCCGCATGAATAAAGACTTTCAAGCAATCAATCTTATCTCGGAGAATATAATCCGCACATCTTCCCACGATAACGCATGCTCCCTTCTCTGCAAGCTCCGTAATAACCTTATACTGAATTTCCCAAAGATAATCTTCATTGGTAGGACCAAATGTCCTGTTTGGCAGAACAGATGCAAAAAATCCGCTGGGAGCATATTCACCGGCATCCTTTATGTAGTTTTCATTGAAGCCGCTTTCTAATGCAATTTTTTGGATCAGTTCACTGTCATAACAAGGAATTCCCAGTTTCTCTGCCACTTTTTTACCGATCGTACGACCGCCGCTGCCAAATTCACGACTGATTGTAATAACTTTGTTTTCCATATCTTTTAATCTCCTTCCGATAAAAGCTTTTCACTGGCTTGATTGGTCTGATCATGCAAAGCGGGCACCTGCTTTAACTTTTTCATCTCATATATGATCAACGTCAGTGAAAGAATAAATGCCAGTCCATCCGCAACAGGTCCCGACCAAAGAACGCCCGTTACCCCCATAAATTTCGGAAGAATAATTGCCGCGGGTATAAGGAAAATAATCTGTCGTGACAGTGTAACAGCAGCGGATTTCACCGGTTTGCCGACAGCCTGCAAATAAATCGCTGCTACTGTTTGAAAGCCGTTCAGCGGACAAAGCATCAGAAAGACACGGAAGCACATAACAGCGAATTCATTATAGAGATCCTCCTCGGCACCAAACAGCAAAACAACGCTCATTGGAGCGAACTGGAAAATAAAGAAGCAAATTACCGCCACTACTTCTGCCGCGGTGATTGCAAGTTCAAAAGCCTTTTTTACCCGTGCAAAGTTTTTGCATCCGTAATTGAAGCCGATAACCGGCTGTGCCCCAATGGCAATACCGACCAGAATAGAAAGCATCATCTGATTGACCTTCATTACGATGCCCATTGCTGTCATGGGAATATCCGGACCATACACAGAAGATTCACCATAATCTGTCAGCAGATTATTAAACAACACCATTACAATCGTAATAGCAATCTGAGTAATGAAGCTGCTGACACCAAGACTCAATACGTTCCCACAGGTTCTCCCTTTCAAGCGGAGTGCAGAAGCATCAAAGCGTAAATTTTTAAACCGTGAAATATATATAACAGATACAATAAAGGACGCAACCTGTCCCATCACCGTGGCAATCGCAGCACCCTGAACCCCCATATGAAATACAAAAATAAAAATCGGGTCAAATATCGTATTGATAACTGCGCCAAGCAGCATAGAAAACATGGCAAACTTAGGACTGCCGTCTGCACGAATCATCGAATTCAACGCCGTCGAAATCATCGTAAAGGGCAGACCTATGGCAATGATATAGCCGTATTCCAAAGCATAAGGGCGCAGCGTGTCCGTTGCACCAAACAACGTCAAAATCGGGTTCATAAATGCTAAGGAAACGACTAGCATAACGACACCGGCAATCGTCACCATTACGACGGAATTGCCTACACCCTTTTTTACGCTGGCAAGATCTTTTTCACCAAGCTTCAGACTCAGATAAGCAGCGCCTCCGTCACCAATCAGCACCGCAAACGCCAAAGCAATAATTGTGAGCGGAAACACTACGTTGGTAGCGCCGTTACCGAGATATCCAACGCCCCAACCAATAAATATCTGGTCCACAATGTTATACAGTGCGTTCACCAAAAGCGAAATTACGCACGGGACAGCGAATTTCACGATTAATCGCCCGATTGGTTCTGTTGCAAAAGGACTTTTGTTTTCTGATAATGTTTTTTCCATCTTTGCTTATTCTCCTTATTAGGTAACTAGTTACGTATTTGTTCAAAAAGCAGGCAGTGAGCCAAGATAATCCCCTTGGCACACTGCCTGTGGAATTTAGCTGTTTCTCATTCTGAAATATTTTTCAGAATCATGTCTGTCATTTGAAGCAACGTTTCCTTTTGCTCTTTCGTGAAACCCCGACACAACTCCGACAGAACATCTTCATCCTGTGCAAGAATCACTTTATGAATTCCAGCCGACCGCTCCGTACAAGTAATTTTCTTGTATCTCCGGTCTTTTGTGCTGGGAACACATCGAATAAATCCCTTGCTCTCCAACCTCTGAATCAGACGTGTCATTGCCGGATGAGTGACATGCTCGATGCGTTCCAGATCATTCTGATGGATTTCGGTTTCTCCAGCTTCCTCCAAACGGCTGACGGAACCCAACACACGAAGCTGAACAGATGTCAATCCCATCATACAAGCTTTTTCATCCATTTTTTTACGAAAAGCTCGATTAATAATAGCGATTTTTAATCCGAAAGGCATCATGCCTGTCATCACCTCGCTTTTGCAAATAAGTAACCTATTACTTATTATATTCGTTCCGATGATTTTGTCAAGGCGAATAGAAGAAATAAAATAAAATTTCATGGATTTATTTTTCGTAATTACAGGGAAATACAGACTTGGATCCCCGTTTAAGCCAAGAACAGCATCCGCAATCCATTTTGCACTGATACAAAATTTACCGCAAACATAAGAGAAAAAACGATTACCAATTATAAAGCAATTTTTTGTAAAAACATATCGAATAGAAAATAATTTTATTATTTCTATGAAAATGATGCTTTGAAAAAAGCAACATATCAAATTCCGTCAAACAACAGCAGGAATATTCTTTCTTCTCTACGATAGTGCCATCCCCACAAACGACAATGCCGATAGCATATAGCAAATAAAAGAGTCCGGACGCGAATTGCGTCCGGACTCAGTCATGGCGGAGAAGGAGAGATTTGAACTCTCGCGCCGGTTTAAACCCGACCTACACCCTTAGCAGGGGCGCCTCTTCGGCCAACTTGAGTACTTCTCCGAATTTCATTTCCAATATAATAAATCCTCTACTCAATGCAAAAATACAAATGTCCGTAGAAAATATATTATCATAAAACTTATATTTTGTCAAGCAGATTCCTAAATTTTATTTTATAACCTTTTTGTCGTATTATCCAAATAACAACCGAAAAATGCGCAAATAGAGATGATCCATGTAAACACTGAGCAATACATATAAAGCATCAAAACAAGTATCATCTCTATTTGTGCCTAAATAGAAAATATAAAGCACAAAACTCGGCAAACCGAATGCCTTTTCATAGATAACCAAGACAAAAAGCAGATACCTATACAGTCATTTTTTTGTTTATATAACAAAATATCAACAGCTCTGCATGGCTTGCCGACTGTCTTTTTCCATTCACAATATTTGAAAATCTGTTATCTGGAGAAGATGATTCTCTCATTGTCAAACATCTTTGCAAGCGCCCAGACACCCAATGCCGTGTAAAACACATTGGAAAGCGCACAAATGAGGATATGTGTCGGAACTACATCAAAAGAAAGTACTGACACCATACACTGAACACTGTTATAAAACGGAATCAAATAGACGGCTGGATTTTGCGACGCAGAATTTCCGAACATTGCCGTAATACCAATCGCCATCACAAGAATCATCAGCGGCATCACATAGCTTTGTGCTTCTTTGGTGGTTTTCGCAAATGCGGAAATGATAGAAATAGCGGTGATGATAAGCAAAACCGTAGATAAAATCAAAAGCAGAAGTAAAAGATATTCTCTGACGCCATACACACTTGCATCGACAAAATCCGCACCGCCCATCAGTTTCGGGAAAGAAAGAATGGTTCCGAGCGCGCTAGATACTCCGGATAAAAGTGCAACTATGGCAAGTGCTGCAATTTTTCCGATGGCAAGGTCACGCCGGCGGATTGGTGTAATAAGAATGGTTGTGATTGTCCCGCGTTCCTTTTCTCCCGCGATGGATTCAGGTGCCACTGCCATACAGCCGGAAAACAGGAAAATCATCAATAACATCGGCATCAAGGATGCAAAAAGCGAAGCTGCCGTATCCTCCTCGGTTGCAAGGTCATAGATTCCATTCCCGGCATTGACATCAAATTTATTGGAAATGGAATATTCATAATCATTGAGCAGGTTTATCATATTCTGATATGTGGCTGATGAACTTTTGCTCGATGAATTATAATAAATCTCCACATTCGGCGCATCGCCGGTACCGGCCACATAATCCGCAACCAAATCATCGAAATACATCGGAAAAACGACAAACAGATTCTTCTCGCCTTTCGCAATCATTTCCTTATATTGTTCGGTATCATCGCGGTTAACTCGAGTAAACACAAGTGAGTAATCCTCATCCATATCGGCAACCGAGCCCGGCAGACTCACGACCAATACTTCATTGACCCCCTCTTCTGGGCTGTACATATTGGTAAGGGCAGTCCCCATAAAGGTATACATGATATATATCAGAATTCCGGGCATGAAAATGGTAGTAAAAATCAGACGCTTATCCGTGAAAAATCGGGTGAGCTCTTTTTTCATAATCGTAAGAATACCGTTTTTCATATCTGCGCACCCATCCTTTCCGCATAAATATCAAAGAAGCTGTCCTCCAAAGATTTTCCGCCGCAAAGCTCAGGAAGTGTGCCGCAGGCGGCCATTTTCCCATCAATGATGATGCCGGCACGGTCGCATATTTTTTCAATCAGGCTGAAGATATGAGTCGAAACAATTACCGTTTTGCCCTGTTTTTTCAAATCAACAAGAAAATCCGTTACTACTTTTGCCGTTAAAACATCGAGTCCGTTGGTCGGTTCATCAAAAATAATGATAGCGGGGTCATGAACAATGGAAATCACAATTGACGCTTTTTGCTTCATACCGGTAGAAAGGTTCGCTACCTTAATCTCGGCAAATTCTCCAATGCCGAAGCGGTCGAAGAGCTCACGTTTACGCGTATCGCGCACATCCGCAGGCACGCCGTGCAGTTCGGCAAAGAAATCGAACAAATAATTCGGCGTGAAATAATCTTCCAGCTTCAGCTCTCCTGTTAAAAAACCGATATTACGGCGTACTGCATCCGGTTCCCGCATAATGTCATATCCCATAACCTGAGCCGTACCCGAATCGGGACGAATCAGGGTCGACAGCATCCGCAGCGTCGTCGTTTTTCCTGCTCCGTTCGGTCCCAGAAGCCCAAAAATTTCTCCTTCTTTTACAGAAAAAGATAAATGATCGACAGCTGTTTTTGTTTTACAACCGGTTGCCTCAAGTTTCTGCTGCTTAGCGGAGAGACGGAATGTTTTGGTAAGCTCTCTCACCGTTAGAAATTCCTCCATAATGAACCTCCGTTTTTGTTCGTTTATGTCTGATTACGGATTTTTCCTCAGCCATTTTATCATACCATTTTATATTTGTCAAACCATATATACTTTACAAGATAAAGAAAAAATCCTATTTCAGAAAAAAGAAAAGTACCCCCGTGAGGGGGTACCCCGTGAGAGATTCTTGTGTTCGCTATAGCGGATACAAGAATCCGAATTGCCCAAAGCAATTCGCTTTTTCTTTATTTTATCATCATTGTTCTTTTTTGTCAATTCCGGACTGTCGTTACCCCAATTTACCTCTTATGACGCAAATCATGGTTTTATCTTTTTCCGCTTTTTCGTATCAAAAATTCTTTTTCCAGCACCGTATTTTCTGCAAGACACACAAAACTTCAATGGTATTTGGAAAGAAAATTTTTCGGTTTTATTCCCGTTTTCTCATTTATATAGTGTCGGATTTCCGGATTTGGCTTTTCAAAATTGAAATTTTTATCACCTAATATCGCTTTTATAAGAAAAGAAGAAGGATCACATGATCCTTCTTCTTTTTTTGCTGTTGGTTTCAAACACAGTCCTTGTTGGATAAACCCAGTTTTCTTGTGTATCTCTCTGAAAAGATAGTGCCAAAGCAGATTTAGAATATTTCAAAAAGCATTCCCCTGTTTTTATGCTTTTTCCATATCCTCGCGCACTTCCTTAAAGCATTTTACAATATAGTCGAGCTCCTCCTTGGTATGCGCAGCAGAAACCTGCGTACGGATTCTCGCCTTACCTTTCGGTACAACAGGATAGGAAAATGCCACGACATAAACGCCCTTTTCCATCATGCGGCGCGCCATCTCACCAGCCGTGCGTTCATCATAGAGCATAATCGGCACAATCGGATGAACGCTATCAATGATGTCAAAATTCGCATCTGTGAGAAGTTTTCTATAGTACTTTGTGTTTTCCTCCAAACGATCGCGAAGCTCCGTCGTTTCGGAAAGCATATCGATTAACTTCGAGGTTGCCGCCGCAATGGCAGGTGCAAGCGAATTCGAGAACAAATACGGGCGGCTGCGCTGACGCAGAAGCGAGATGATTTCACGTCTGCCCGAGGTAAAACCGCCGGACGCTCCGCCAAGTGCCTTGCCGAACGTGGATGTGATGATATCCACTCTTCCCATCACACCGCAGTATTCGGCAGTACCCTTTCCGTGTGCACCGACAAATCCGGTCGCATGGCTGTCATCCACCATGACCAGCGCATGATATTTATCCGCCAGATCACAAATGCCGGCAAGATTCGCGATAATGCCGTCCATTGAGAACACGCCGTCTGTCGCAATGAGCTTGATTCGAGCACCGTTTTGATCTGCCTCGATCAGCTTATTCTCCAAATCCTTCATATCGTTATTGTGATAACGGTAACGCGCCGCCTTGCAAAGCCGCACGCCGTCAATGATGCTTGCATGGTTGAGCTCGTCGGAGATAACCGCATCCTCCGCCGTCAAGATCGTTTCAAACAGTCCTCCGTTCGCATCAAAGCAAGAGGAATACAAAATCGTATCCTCTGTGCCGAGGAACGCGCTGATCTTCGACTCCAGCTCCTTATGAATATCAAGTGTTCCGCAGATAAAGCGGACAGATGCACAACCAAATCCGCGCTTCTGATAGCAATCGCACGCCGCGTCAATGAGCATTTGGGAATCCGCAAGTCCAAGATAATTATTGGCACACATGTTGATCATATGCTCACCGTCTGCGGCGGTTATCTTTGCGCTTTGCGGGGACGCGATGACGCGCTCATCTTTGAAAAGTCCGTCCGCTTTGATTTTCTCCACTTCACTGCTGTAAAATTTCAGTGCTTCCGTCTTTGTCATGATTCAAAACCCTCCATGCCGCAAAAGCGGCCCGTATTTTAGTGCAGTTTCGTCCAGTCAAGGACAACCTTGCCGGAATTGCCGCTGTTCATTGCTTCAAAACCTTTCTCAAAATCACGCACATCGAAATGATGCGTAATAATCGGAGAAATATCAAGCCCACCTTCAAGCATCGCAGACATTTTATACCAAGTCTCAAACATCTGACGTCCGTAGATACCGCGGATGTTGAGGCAGCGGAATACGACCGTTTCCCAGTTGATCTGCATGTCCTTTTTCGGAATGCCAAGCACGGCGATACGGCCTCCGTTTTCCATATTGTCGATCATCTGGTTGAAAGCGACTGCACTTCCAGACATTTCAAGTCCAATATCAAAGCCCTCATGGATATTCAGCGATTTCATCACCTCGGTGAGATCCTCTCGTTTGGTGTTGACCGCTACGACACCGAATTTTCTTGCGAGCTCCAGTCTGTAATCATTCAGATCGGTGATGACAACATGCCGCGCACCGCGGAATTTCATAATGGCAGACGCCATAATTCCAATCGGACCGGCCCCCGTTATCAGCACGTCCTCGCCGACAGGATCATAGGACAGCGCTGTATGTGTTGCGTTGCCGAACGGATCAAAAATCGAATACATGTCGTCTGAAATGGAATCCACACATTTCCAAACATTTTTTGCCGGAATCACAAGATATTCCGCGAACGCACCGTCCCGATTGACACCGACACCTTTTGCCTCACGGCACAGATGACCGCGTCCGGCAAGGCAGTTGCGGCAGTGTCCGCAAACAACATGTCCCTCACCCGTCACGCGCTCTCCGATTTCAAAGCCTTCTACATTCTCACCGATTTCAACAATTTCACCGACATATTCGTGCCCGATGGTCATCGGCGTTTTAATAGTATGTTGAGACCATGCATCCCAATTATAAATATGCAAATCCGTCCCGCAAATAGCCGTTTTTTTGATTTTAATCTTTACATCATTCTTGCCAACTGCCGGAATCGGCACCTCACGCATCCAAAGTCCCTGTTCCGGTTTTTCCTTGACAAGTGCAATCATGGTATCCACTGTTTTTTACCTCCTTAGAGATGCCTGTTTTTAAGTAATTGTAACTCTTTTTTTGAAGCATTACAATAGGTTCCACGAAAAAAAAGAAGATAAAAGAAAAGTTTTTTTACTCTCAGTCAAGAAAACACAGGTGTAGAAAAAAACAGCAGGAACAGAATCTTCAAACAGTCTTTTCACCGTTTCAGCCGAAATCCCTGCGGGAACAGTTCTCCAAGCGTCATGATTTTATAATCGTCCTCGTTTTTGGCACAAATCACGAGAAACGATCCGTCACAAAATTCATATAAAAACTGCCGGCATACACCGCACGGCGTCGTATAGTCCTCCTTAGAGCCGACAATCGCAATGGCAAGGAAATCACGCTTGCCTTCAGAAATTGCCTTCGCGAGCGCACAGCGTTCGGCACAAAGTGTCGGCGTATAAGAGGAATTTTCAATATTGCAGCCTGTATATATCGTCCCGTCCGCACAAAGAAGTGCTGCGCCGACCCGGAATCCCGAAAACGGCGCATAAGCGTTTTCACGCGCACAAACGGCTGCACAAATCAAAGCCCTGTTATCCATATCCATAAATCTCCCCCTCAAAGGATTTGATTCAAAAAGCTCTTTCCGTTCAAGGAATACGGTACGTCAAAATAAGCGGCGACTGTCGCGGCAATATCCGAATACGTAGAAAGCGTTCCGAGATTTCCCGGTCTTATTTTTCTGCCATATACCAGCAGCGGCACATTTTCTCTCGTATGATCCGTTCCGGTATAATTCGGATCACAGCCGTGATCCGCCGTGATCATGAGAATATCCTCCCGCTGCATGCCGGACAAGAATCCCGGCAGCCACGCATCCAGCCGCATCACCGCCTCCGCATATCCATTCACATCCCGGCGATGTCCGTACATGGTATCAAAATCCACAAAATTAATAAAAGCAAGTCCGTTAAAATCCCTTGTCAATAGCTCCGTGCAAACGCGCATTCCGTCATCGTTGCCGCTGGTCCGTATAGCTTCCGTAATGCCGACACCTGCAAAAACATCACCGATCTTTCCTACGCCGATCGTTGCATATCCCGCTTCCGACAGAAGATTCAAGACCGTTTTTCCGGGAGGAGGCGCCGAAAAATCATGCCGCCTTGATGTGCGTTCATACGGCCATTCTCCTGTAAACGGTCTTGCGATCACACGCCCCACACAATTTTTCCCCGTCAAAAGCTCTCTTGCGATCTGACAGTACCTGTAAAGCTCATCTACCGAAACCACATCCTCATGCGCCGCGATCTGAAACACGCTGTCTGCCGAAGTATATACGATAAGCTTACCCGTTTTGACATGCTCTCTGCCGTAATCACGAATCACTTCCGTTCCGGAATACGGTTTGTTGCACAAAACGCCTCGACCGCATCGCTTTTCAAATTCCCGGATAATATCCTCAGGGAAACCGTCCGGATAAGTCGGAAGCGGTACATCCGAGCGGATTCCCGCGATTTCCCAATGACCGATAGTCGTATCTTTTCCTTTTGACATTTCACATACTCTCGCATAGGCCCCTGAACAGACTCCGGGATCATACGGTGCATTTATGCCGTCAATGCAAAAAAGTCCGAGGGAGGCAAGCGAAGGAACCGAAAAACCTTCCGTTCCCATTACGGAAGCAAGCGTGTTGCTTCCCGAATCGCCAAATGCCGCGGCGTCTGCGGCGCCGCCGATGCCAAAACTGTCCATTACCATTAAAAAAATTCTTTTCTTCATTTTATCACCGCTCTATACAATTTTCGGATCCCTTCCGTAAATCCCGCAATCACCGACATAATCCTTTCATGTGCGGTATTCTTCCATGTTTCTATTATAATACGATACTATCACAATCTACCCCGTATATTGGTGAAATATTTGTAAATTCGCATAAACATATACAATATCATTCTATATAGACAAAATGGCAGACTGACAGGAGCAATAAAAGGTATCCTTTGTTTTTCAAGGCCTTTTTATAGAGAAACAAATAAAAATTGAGGGGAAAGCATACCGCCTACACCTCAATTTCTGTCATATGAAAAGATACGTCAGCCTCTTTCCGAAGTTTCTGAATAAGCAGCATGCGGATGTCCCAATATCATGCATATACGGCATGCCTCGAAGTCCAGTACGTTTCATAAAAATCTCTTTATTTAATCTTTCATTTCTATTCTATATCCCATCGTAATCCGATGTCAAGTCATGTCCGACATCAGCTCTTTAAAAATTTTTTCATGATGCTCCTCATCCATAATGATTCTTTCCAGTGTTTTTCTGATGCATTCATCCTGGATCTGTCCCGCAATTTTCCGATAGGTCATAATCGCACTCCGTTCTCCTTTCTGTGCGGCGGCAAGCAGGCTGTCGGGATTTGTGTCATACTCAATTCCGACAGCGCAGAAAGGAGAACGGCGGTCAGATTGGTATTTCGGCGCACCACCGAGATCACGGATCATGTTTCCTAGGATTTCCAAATGACGCATTTCTACTTCGGCAATATAGGAAAAAATATCGGAAAGCACCGCCGGTTTTCTGTTTTTACATACCAGATGCCCATAAAGGTACTGCAAAATCGCCGTAAGTTCTCCCCCTTGTCCGGCATACGGAACCGAGAGAAGTCTGGCATAGGCGAGGTTCTGTTCACGGATCTCACAATTCGGATATGGCTGGGGCACAGTGCAATACGCCTTGATTCTGTTATTCATTAAAAAAATCGCTCCTTTGTCTGCTTTTTTTCCATTATATGCGAAGCAATCGAAATCCGGAACAGAGTTTTCATAACCAAATTGACAATCCGATTCCTTTCGTTGTATAATAAGAGCAAACGATTGAAAAAGAAACGGAAACTTCACCGATGACGATACTGAGCGTGAGCAATATTCTTGTTGAATATGGAACGGATATCATTCTGCAAAATATCGGTTTTTCCATAAACGAAGGCGACCGACTTGGAATTGTCGGCGTCAACGGGGCCGGTAAATCCACTCTTTTGCACATCATTGCAGGTACAAAGGAGCCTTCCTCCGGCGCAGTTTACATTGCCAAAGGAAAAACGGTTGCCATGCTGGAGCAGAATGCAATGCTCGAAAGTGATAAAACGCTGTTTGAGGAAATGGCGGACGCCTTTCCCGAATGCCGCCGCATCGAGGAAAAGCTTGCGGCGCTTCATGCCGAAATAGAAGAAGAAACCAACGCCCATAATGAGAACTATCAAAAAAAGGTTGCCGAATTTTCTTCCTTAACGGAAATGTTCGGCAGCATCGGCGGATACGAATACAAGTCCCGTATCCGAGCCATGCTGACAAGATTCGGCTTCCCCGAGACAGAGCAGGCAAAGCAAATCAACACGCTCTCCGGCGGAGAGCGTACGCGGCTTGCGCTGGTACGGCTTCTGCTGACCGAACCAGATATCTTAATTCTTGACGAACCGACCAACCATCTGGATACGGACACGCTTTATTGGTTAGAAGAACATCTTCGTGCTTATCCGAAAACGCTCCTGCTCGTCTCGCACGACCGATATTTCCTTGACAGAACGGCAACCAAAATTCTCGACATTGAAAATACCAGGGCAGAGCTTTATACGGGAAATTACGAACAGTTCGCCGCAAAAAAAGCGGAAGCACGCAAAGCGCTGGAAAAACGATATGAGCTCCAGCAAAAAGAAATCGCCCGAATCGAAGCGATCATCGAACAGCAGCGCCGCTTCGGGCAGGAACGCAACTTTATTACTATTGCCAGCAAGAAAAAGCAAATTGAGCATATGGAAAAAATCGATGCACCGGAAAAAGCGCCGGAAGGGATCCGGATGTCATTTGCCAAGGCGCATGAAAGCGGGAACGACGTGCTGGAGGCAGAGCATCTTTCCAAATCGTTTGGCAGCCGCCAAATCTTTCAGAATCTCTCCTTTTTGGTTAAAAAACATGACCGCGTTCTTATCATGGGACCGAACGGCTGCGGCAAATCGACACTGCTTAAAATCCTCGGCGGATTTCTGGAACCGGATGCCGGCGTTTATGAATTCGGAACCGGTGTCGCTGTCGGATATTATGACCAAGAGCAGCGCTCTCTCGATGAATCCAACACCGTTCTTGAAGAGCTTTGCCGCGCCCATGAAAAGCTGACCTTCACACAAATCCGAACCGCACTTGCAGGCTTTCTTTTCTTTTCTGAGGATATGGATAAAAAAATATCCGTACTCTCAGGCGGAGAAAAAGCAAGACTGATGCTTTGTAAAATGATTCTGTCCAAGGTCAACCTGCTGATTCTCGACGAACCAACCAATCATCTTGATATCGCCTCCCGCGAAGCGCTTGAAGACGCATTGCTCGCTTTCGAAGGAACCATCATCGCCGTATCTCATGACCGTTATTTCATGAAAAAGCTTGCCACACGTATATTTGACATGACAGACGGCTTCTGCGATTATCAGGGAACCTTTGAAGAATATCTTGGTTTCCGCGAAAAAAAGCGTGCCGAAACGGAAATCCCAAAAACAGAAAAGCCTGAATCCGAAAGTAAAATCAAATATTTGGAAAACAAAAAGCTCGCCTCTGAAATCCGCAAGCAGGAAAAACGGCTGGAGCAGGCAGAATCGGAAATCGATGCGCTGGACAGAGAGCGGGCGGCGCTGGAAGCGGAAATGAATTCTGATGCAGCAAGCGATTATGTCAGACTTTCTGAAATTTCCGACCGCCTTGCTGAAATCGAGAAGAAAACGGACGAGCTTTTTCTTGAAATGGAAAAAGCCGAAGCTTTTCTCTCTGAAAATCAATCATAATGGTAGGCCTAAAAATGAAAAAACAAAAAATCGCTGTTGTCGGCGGCGGCGCTGCCGGCATGACCGCAGCGGGATGTGCGGCCAAGCTCGGATGTGATGTCACCGTCTTCGAACGGAATCCTTCTCTTGGCAGAAAACTTGGTATTACGGGCAAGGGCAGATGCAATCTGACCAATGACTGCTCTCCGGATGAATTTATCAAGAATGTGACGGCAAACGGAAAATTTCTGTATTCCGCCATCAATCGATTTTCCCCGTCCGACACCATTGCACTTTTTGAATCGCTCGGGGTTCCCCTGAAAACCGAACGCGGCAGACGGGTGTTCCCTGTTTCAGATCGCGCTGCCGATATTGTGTCCGCACTCCGCCGCTACTGCGAAAAAGGCGGATGCCGCATCTGTCACGAGCGTGTAACGGAGCTTTTAAAAAATCCAGATGGCACGCTTGATGGTATTCGCTGCGGGGAACATGACTACCGCGGCTTTGACGCGGTCATTCTCTCCACAGGCGGACTTTCTTATCCCGGAACAGGATCGACCGGGGATGGATACCGGTTCGCCGCAGCGCTCGGACATACCGTTACCCCGTTGCAGCCCTCACTTGTCGGACTGAATTCCGATCATCCCCTCTGCCCTGCGGCACAGGGACTGTCTCTTAAGAATACGGCAATTACCGTTACCGACAGAGATACGGGGAAAATCATATACCGGGATTTCGGAGAAATGCTGTTCTGCCACTTCGGGATCAGCGGACCTGTCATTCTTTCCGCTTCAGCGCATATGCGTCCCATGCGAAGCGGAAAATATACCGTGACCATCGATCTGAAACCAGCATTGGACAAGGATATGCTTGACCGCAGGCTGCTTTCCGATTTCGGAAAATTTAAAAACCGGAATTTCAGCAACGCCTTTGATGAGCTTCTGCCTGCAAAACTGCGATCCCCCTTTGTCTGTATCTGCGGCATTCCCGCCGACAAAAAAATCAACGCCATCACTCATGAAGAACGTTCCCGGATCGTCAGTCTTTTCAAGGCTCTTCCTATTGAAATCACCGGATTCCGTCCGATTGCCGAAGCCATTGTCACAAGCGGCGGCGTTCGGACCTCGGAAATTGAGCCGCAGACAATGCGTTCAAAACTCTGTTCGAATCTTTATTTTGCGGGAGAAATTCTTGATCTTGACGCCTATACCGGCGGATTTAATCTTCAAATCGCTTTTTCTACCGCCATGGCGGCAGGCACTGCGGTCTCTGAATTATCTTAAAAGAAAGGAACTTGATTCTATGATCAACATTGCCATCGACGGTCCTTCCGGCGCCGGAAAAAGCACGCTTGCAAAAGCGCTCGCCGACAAGCTCGGATATATTCACACCGATACCGGAGCGCTTTACCGCACCGTTGCGCTCGCCGTTCAGCGCGCAGGAATTTCTCCGGACGACAGAACGGCAGTCACAAGCCTTCTGCCTAAAATTAAAATCTCTTTGGCCTATGAAGCGGACGGACAAAAAATTTATCTTATGGACGAGGAAGTAAGCGGTCTCATCCGCACCAATGAAATCTCCTCCTATGCCTCCAAGGTATCCGCAATCCCCGAGGTAAGAGAATTTCTTCTTGACGTTCAAAGGGAGATCGCCCGGAAAAACAATGTCATTATGGATGGGCGCGATATCGGCACCGTAATTCTTCCCCATGCCGAGGTAAAATTTTTTATCACCGTTTCCGACGAGGAACGGGCACGCAGACGGCATCGTGAGCTGACCTCCCGCGGCGAATCCATTTCCCTTGAAGAAGTCAGACGCACCATGTCGGAGCGAGACCGCAACGACAGCACAAGGAAAATTGCCCCTGCCATTCCCGCCGAAGACGCGGTCTTTCTTGACAATACCGGCGATTTCGATGAAACGGTAAGCAAGGCGCTTTCCGTGATAAGGAGTAAAACAGGAAAACATGAATAAACGATATCGCTTTTTACAAATTATTTTGAAGCCTTTTTATCGGCTTTTTTTCCGTATGCGAGCCGTCGGTCTTGAAAATGAGCTTTCCGACGGTCCTTGTATCATTTGTGCCAATCATATCAGTATGCATGATATTTTTCTGATTGCCGTAAATCTGAAGCGTCAAATCTTTTTCTTTGCAAAAAAAGAACTCTTCAAGAATCCCCTTCTCGCTAGGTTCTTACGCAGCTTCGGCACGATTTCCGTCAATCGCGGCACCGTTGATCTGCATTCCATCACACAATCCATTGACGTACTCAAATCGGGCGGATATATCGGACTTTTTCCTCAAGGTACAAGAATGCCGGGCAAAGAACCGTCCCTGTCGGATGCAAAAAGCGGAATCGGACTTATGGCATACCGCGCAAAAAGCAATATTCTTCCTGTATATATCCAGACAAAGCATAACCGTATTCGTTTGTTCCGGCGAGTTACGGTCATCGTCGGGAAACCGATTCTGTATGAAGAACTGAATTTTACCCGCGGCGGCATGGCGGAATACGACGCCGCGTCCAAACTGATCTTTGAGCGTGTCTGTGAGCTTGGCAAAACGCAGGGAAACGGAAGTGCTTCATGAATATCCGAACAGCAAAATACGCCGGATTTTGTTTCGGTGTAAAGCGGGCAGTCACGGCGGTATTCGAACTCGCCGCGTCAAGACCGGAGGCAAGAATTTACACCGTCGGTGCTTTGATTCACAATCCAACCGTTATCAGGGAGCTTTCGGAAAAAGGGATTATTACTGCCGATGAACAAAGCATCGACCACGTACTCGGAGAAGCACCGCCCCATTCCGTTTTCGTTATCCGAACGCATGGGGTTCCTCGCTCTGTCAAGGATAAGTTAGAAAATTTTGCAAAGACACATTCGGAAGCGGAAATTCTCGATATGACATGTCCTTTTGTTGCAAAAATCTATCACATCATGGATGAAAATACGGGAAACGATACGTTTACCATTTTACTTGGCGACAAGCACCATCCGGAGGTGATCGGTATTTCAAGCCACATCGCGGGAGAATATCGTGTATTCGCAGATTTTGCGGAACTGAAAAATGCATTCCATTGTGGAGAATTACATGGACTTGAATCAAAAAAAATAATTTTAGCGTCACAAACAACGCATCATTTGGCGGATTATCGAGAAACAAAAAAATTTCTCGAAAAACTATATACAAACGGATTGTTTTTTGATACAATATGTAATGTTACGGAAAACCGGCAGATTGAAGTTGACAGACTTTCGCAGGAATGCGATGTGATGCTGGTTGTCGGCGGTCTGGAAAGCTCCAATACAAAAAAGCTTTTTGAGATCAGCAGAAAAAACTGCCCGGCAACTTATCTTATTGAATCGGCTGCCGATATTCCGGAAAACATAAAGGCGATGACCGGAACCATCGGTATCGCGGCCGGCGCGTCAACGCCCGGCTACATAATAGAGGAGGTACAAAACACTATGAGCGAACAGGAAAATTTCGCACAGCTACTTGATGAATCTTTCAAAACTTTAAATACAGGAGACACCGTCCGGGGCGTTGTTACCTCGGTTTCCGGCACTGAAGTCCACGTTGACATCGGTTCTAAGGTTACCGGCATCCTCACGCTGGAAAACGTGACGGATGATCCGCAGGCAAAGCTGGAAGAGTTATTCAAGGTCGGAGATGAGGTTGAAGCCATCGCGATCCGCGTCAGCGATCTTGACGGTATTGCAATCCTTTCCAAGAAAAAAATCGACGCACAAAACAACTGGTCCAAAGTTGTGGAAGCAAAAGAAACCGGAGAAGTTCTGGAAGGAAAAGTCATTGAAGCCGTGAAAGGCGGCGTCATTGTGTATTCTCTGGGACAGAAAATTTTTATCCCTGCTTCTCAGACGCCCATCGCAAAAGACGGTGATCTCTCTTCTTTAGTCGGCACAAAGCAGAAATTTAAAATCATCGATATCAAAGAGCAGCGGCGCCGTGCGGTCGGCTCTATCCGTGTTGTTGCAAGAGAAGAAAGAAAAGCGCAGCTTGAAAAATTCTGGTCGGAAATCGAAATCGGCAAGCATTATACTGGAAAGGTAAAGAGTCTCACTTCCTACGGTGCATTTGTGGATCTCGGCGGGATTGACGGAATGGTTCACAGCTCAGAGCTTTCGTGGCTCAGAGTCGCAAATCCGAAGGATATCGTTTCCATCGGCGATACACTGGAGGTATTTGTCAAGGATTTCGACCGTGAAAAAAACAGAATCTCTCTGGGATACAAAACGGAAGAAACCAATCCATGGAGAATTTTCACGGAAAAATATAAGGTGGACGACATTGTTCCGGTTACCATTGTTTCCATGATGCCATTTGGTGCATTCGCACAAATCATTCCGGGTGTGGATGGACTTATCCATATCTCACAGATTGCAGACCGCAAACTCGCAAGTCCTGCCGAAGTCCTGAAAAAAGGACAGGTTGTCGATGCAAAGATCATCGATATCGACACAGAAAACTGTAAGGTCAGCCTTTCCATCCGTGCCCTTCTCGGCAAGGATACAGGCGACGCAACGGAAGAAGATATTGCCGCCTATAAAGTTTCTGAAGACGCAGAGTAATTTTCATTGTCGGCGGAATATTTTTCAAAAACATCTTCCCATAAAACGAAATATAAGCAATAGCCCGCAGAATTGTAAAAATTCTGCGGGCTATTGCTTTTTATTTATTGTTTATGACTCCACTGTCAAAACCGCTTTTTGCAGGGAGGAAAGATTTCCTCCGACGAGAACCTCAAAGACACCCTCTTCCAAACGAGAAGCACCCTCTGCATCCACAAGAGAAAGCTCCGAAATACAAATCGGGATTTCTACCTTCACCGTCTCTCCGGCTTTGATTTCCACCTTGGCAAATCCCTTTAGGGAGCGTTCCGGAGTCAAGACAGAGCTATACACATCATTGACATATACTTCGACAATTTCTTTTCCATCCATATTTCCGGTATTGGTGACATTTACGGAAACCGTTATCACATCCCCCGCTTTTGCCGTCTGAGAAGAAAGCACCGGTTCCGAATATTCATAGGTTGTATAGGAAAGCCCATATCCGAAATCATATAAACTTCCCTTCTCTACATCCATATATTTCCCGCCGTGCCATCCGGAATATTGATTGTAATAACAAGGAAGCTGCGCTGAGCTACGCGGGAAAGAAATGGAAAGCTTTCCGCTCGGATTCCATCTGCCTGCGATTAGTTCGGCAATACAAAGTCCGCCCAGATCACCGCAGTTAAAGGCCTCGATCACCGCATCAGAAGCCTTGGCAACCCTGCCGATACAAAGCGGCTTTCCGTTGATCAAAACCGTCACGAGAGGTTTTCCTGTTTGAGAAAGTTTTTCTATCAATTCATTTTGTTTGCCGGATAATTCCAGATTCGCACGGTCTTTTGCTTCTCCGTTCTGATTCAGGCAATCCCCGACGACCGCCACAATCAAATCGGCATTTTTTGCAATCGTAACCGCTTCATCTAAGGATGCGTCTTCCTCATTCATGATATCACAGCCCTTGTGATACAAAATTTCGGATTTCGGGAAAACCGTTTTCATTCCGCGGAGCACCGTATATACATCTCCACGGGCTACGGCATCCGGATTTGGATTCGGATGGCTGAAAAACGTCCAGTCTCCATATTGCGCCTGCAAATCATCGGCATTCGGTCCAATGACAGCAATTTTTCTCGGCACCGATTTCAGCGGAAGAACGCCGTTTTTATTTTCAAGCAGCACAAGGGATTCCCTTGTCAGTTCGCGATTGACTTCAATATGTTCTTCAGAGCCAATCACCGTGCGCGGCAGGCGTTTTTTCTTTTCATCAAATAAACCAAGCGAAAACTTCACGCGCAAAATACGGCGAACAGCCTCGTCGATTTCTTCCATCGGAATTTTTCCTTCTTTTACCTGACGAATCGCCGAATCATAAAAATCATGCGACATCATACTCATGTCGTTCCCCGCCGAAATGGCAATGCGAACAGCATCGTCATAGCTTTCCGCTGCTTTTTGCTTGGTTCGCAGAGCCCCGACATTATACCAATCCGTTACAACAAATCCGTCAAATCCAAGTTCCCCTTTGAGTATTTCTCTAAGCAGTTTTCTGTGGGCGGTCATCGGCACACCTGAAATCGATCCGTATGCTGTCATAACGGTAGAGGCGCCCGCTTTTACCGCTTTCGCAAACGGAGGCAGAAAGGTTTCCCGAATCTTGCGCATTGACACTTCTGTATCATAAGCGTCTCTTCCGCCTGTTGCTTCTCCATATCCGATATAATGTTTTAGACAAGCAGCAATCAGCCCGTCCTCTTCATAGCCTTCTGTAATGGCAGCACCCATTTCTCCTGCCAAAAAAGGATCCTCTCCAAACGTTTCATCAACTCTGCCCCATCTTGTATCTCTTCCAAGACAAAGAACCGGGGAAAAAACCCAATCCAGACCATCTGCATTGACCTCGCGAGCCGTCACTTTCCCCATCTTTTTGACTAAAGCAGGGTTCCATGAACACGATACGGCAAGCTGCGATGGAAAAATTACGGCGCCATTCAGCAAAGAATGCCCATGAATCGCATCAATTCCGAAAATAGGAGGAATTTTCATCCGAGTTTTTGCCGCCAGTGCGCGAATCTCATCCACCTCTTCTCCTAAAACATGAAGAAAAGAGCCTGCGCCAAGCTTCTTAAATCTCTCAAACACTTCCGGACGAAATGACTCCAAACTGATTTGCTGCATCTGCCCCACTTTTTCTTCCACAGTCATCTGAGATATCATTTCTGAAATCCGCATCTCGGTCATTCTATCTGTTTTCATCTGCTTTTGCCTTTCCCGTCCTGCATATTTTTGCATTATTGTACCATACAATTTCTCATTTTTCAACATCAAATATGAAAATTACTCGCAGCCAACGATATAAATAACATATTAATTTCCTTTATTTTCTTGTTTATGTGTATTTTTTCTTTTCTTTGCTGCAACCCGGACGATATGAGTTTAAAAAAGAATGAACAAAATTTGAAAAAATTACGGTTTTTTTCTCAAAAAGCTATTGCAATTTCTCCAAAACTCCTTTATAATGATAATACAAGTGGTTAATTGTGGTGGAAAGTGGAGGTTTTCCACAATTTCCACGGAGTTTTCCACAATGGCAGTTCACAACAGAAAGGACGGTGAAAAATATGTTTCTCGGTCAGTATGCGCACACGGTAGATGCCAAAGGACGCATTTTTGTCCCAGCAAAATATCGTGATGAACTTGGCGATACTTTTGTTATCACACGCGGAACCGCGAAATGTATCACCGTCTATCCGATGGCAGAATGGGAAAAATTCACTGCTAAAATCGAAGAACTTCCGCAAGCACAGGCAGTTAAAATCAGACGTTTCATTTTCGGAAATGCTTCTGACGTCACAGTCGACGCGCAGGGACGCATCAACATCGTTCAGAATCTGCGGGACTACGCTGGCATTGATAAAAACGCCGTTATTCTTGGACTCGGTTCCTATCTTGAGATCTGGTCTGAAGAAGCATGGAAGCAGGAAAGCGAGCTGGAAAGCTCAGAGGAAATTGAAGACCTGATGGTCGCTCTTGGCTGCTAATCCGGAGAAGCCCTATGGATAAAAATTATTCTCATATTCCCGTGCTGCTTACGGAATCCATCAAAGCTCTGAATATACAGCCCAATGGCATCTATGTCGATTGCACACTCGGTGGTGGAGGACATTCACTGGAAATTGCCAAACAGCTTGATAAAGGTATTCTTGTCTGTATCGATCAGGATGAGTGCGCAATCAAGGCTGCCGAAAACAGACTTTCCTTATATAAAGATAAGATCCGGTTCGTCAAGGACAATTTTTCCAACATCGGAGATATTTTAGACTCACTCCAAATTTCCCGGATCGACGGAGCGCTTTTGGATCTCGGCGTCTCTTCTTATCAACTGGATACCCCGGAACGAGGTTTTTCCTATCAAGCATCGGCGCCGCTTGACATGCGGATGAATACGGACGCATCGTTTTCAGCCTATGACCTTGTCAACACTTATCCGGAATCGGAACTCATCCGCATTTTTTCCGAATACGGTGAGGAACCGAACGCAAAACGTATCGCCTCTGCGATTCAAAAGGCGAGAATGGTTCGTCCAATCGAGACAACAGAAGAGCTTGTGGAAATCATCAAAAGTGTTACTCCAAAAAAGCTGCTTGCCGTTGGACATCATCCGGCAAAAAAGACCTTTCAGGCAATCCGTATTGAGGTCAATCACGAGCTTTCCATTTTGGAGCCAACCATCCAAAAAATTTCGGAATACTTAAATCCGGGCGGCAGAATCGCCGTCATCACGTTTCATTCACTTGAGGATCGTCTTATCAAGCATGCGTTTACAGAGCTTGCAACGGGCTGTGTTTGTCCACCCTCATACCCTGTTTGCGTATGCGGCAGAAAGCCAAAAATGAAAATTCTCACAAAAAAGCCCATCCTTCCGAGCGCAGAAGAACAATCTGTCAATCATCGCTCACATAGCGCTAAGCTGCGGGTGGCAGAAAAACTGTAATTACGCAGAAAATTTCGGAAGGATGAAATAAAGGATACGCTTTATGAAATCCGAATATTCTCCGAAACAAAAAAAGCAAAGTTCCCTCGCAAAATTGCTGCGGGATATCTTTACCGGCGGAAAAGGCTACCGGACTGTAAAAGGAGAAAAAACACCGTTTCCAACCGCGGTGGTGGTTTGTTCATTTGCCGCAACCATTCTGTTTCTCGCTTTGGTTTTCGCTTTCATCAAAGTTTCCAATATTTCCGCAGAAATTGCCAGCATGAAAAAAGAGCTTATCACACTTTCTTCGGAAAAAGACACACTTCAAGGCGAACTGGACCGCAAATATTCTTTTGAAGAAATTGAAAATACAGCTCGGGATCTTGGACTTTCCAAAGGCAACGGACAAACCGTTATTTTAGATGAAGAAAAAACATCTTCCGCAGAAGAAAATACTCCATAATATGTTAGAGGACAAGCCATATCTGCTTTTTCCGCACTGCATGACAATAAATTCTTCTGTTTTTTTAAATAAAAGCGGAAAAAAAGCATAAATTTTTCCTAAAAAAATATAATGAATTACCGGCGTGATAGAATCACAGCGTCAAATTCAGAAGCGTTTCTTTCACGATTGAGGGAAAAAGTTTATATTCGGGCGAAAGGAATCGATCATAGCATGCAAAAAGGCAATGAATCCGGATTTTCCAAACCGAGCTCGATCATCGGCAGGCCGTCCCGTACCATTCGTGTACGGTCTTTTATACTTTTTTCCGTGTGTACATTTTTTGCCGCAATCATTATCGGCAGGCTTTTTTATCTGCAAATCATAAAACACAAGGATTACAGACGGCTCGTGCTCGAGCAGATGGTTTATGAAACCACTGTTACCGCAAAGCGGGGACAAATTACCGACAGAAACGGCGTCGTTCTCGCCGCCAATTACACAACAGAACGTATTTTTATTGATCCTCATGTCATGGAAGACGATGCCGAGCGCGCGCTTGTAGCAAAAGGGCTTTCGGAAATACTCGATGTGGATTATGACTTTGTTTACGGCGAAGCACAGAAAACGCAGTATCGTGACAGAACCATCAAAAAAAATGTTGAAAAAGAAACCGCGGATAAAGTCCGTCAATTCATCATTGACAATGACCTTTCTTCCATTCATCTCGTGGAAACAACCAGCCGCGTATATCCGTTCGGCACGCTCGCCTCTCACGTAATCGGCTTCTGTGGTGCGGACGGCGGAAGATACGGTCTGGAATATCAGTACAATACTGCCCTCTCCGGTATCTCCGGAAAAATTCTGTCTGCAAAAGACGGCACCGGCGGATCCATGCCATATAATTATGAAACCTACATAGATGCACAGAACGGTGCCAATCTCGTTACAACCATTGACTATAAAATTCAAAGTTTTCTTGAAAAATATTTAGAGGAAGCGGCGATTGAATCCGGATGCGAGGCGCGAGCCTGCGGGATTGTCATGGATCCGAATACCGGCGAAATTTACGCGATGGCGACGTATCCCTATTATGATCTCAATGATCCCTATACGCTTCCGGACTATTATGACGACGCGCTCGCCGCTTATGCGGCGGAATATGGAGAGGATTCCGAAGAATATCAAAAATACGCGTCAAACCTAATGTTCTCCATGTGGAACAATAAATGCTTAACAGATACCTATGAGCCAGGTTCCACCTCTAAAATTTTTACGACATCCATGGCTCTCGAGGAAAAGCTTGCAACCATCAACGAACGTTTTACCTGTACCGGCTCCTATATGGTTCAAGGATGGTCTCGTCCGATCAAATGCCATAAAACCACAGGGCATGGCGTACTTACCTTTGCCGAAGGTCTTCAGCAGTCCTGCAATCCCGTGATGATGCAACTTGCAGAACGGATCGGAATTTCATGTTTCTGCGATTATTTCTCCGCTTTCGGCTTGGATTCCAAAACCGGGATCGATCTTCCCGGCGAAGCAGGTTCCATTTATGCCAAAGAAGAAGATATGACCAATGTCGATCTTGCAGTTTACGCATTTGGACAGAGATACAATGTAACCGCGCTCCAACAAATTACGGCAGTTGCTGCCGTTGCCAATGGCGGAACACTTGTTACGCCTCATGTAGTCAAGGAAATCGTGGATGATGACGGCAATGTACTCGCATCCTTTGGTACCAATGTTGTCCGTCAAGTCATCAGCGAAGAAACCGCTTCGACCATCAGTCAAATTCTCGCGGAAGGCGTATCCGGGGACGGCGGCGCCAAAAACGCCTATGTCAAAGGATATTCCGTAGCAGCTAAAACCGGTACTTCTGAAAAAGGCACGACAAACAAAAGAATCGCCTCTACCGTTGCATACGCACCGGCAGACGATCCCCAGGTCGTATGCATCATCATTGTTGACGAACCTACCATCGGTTCCATTTACGGAAGCACGGTTGCGGCGCCTTACATATCTAAACTTCTTGGCGATGTTCTTCCCTATCTCGGCATTGAGCCGCAATATACGGAAAGCGAGCTTGCCACCATGGAAATGGATCTGCCGAACTTCCGTGGTATGTCACTTGACGAAGCCATCAGCCGTCTTAATACATCCAATCTCTCTTATGAGATTGTTGGAAACGGCACCAGTGTAATCAATCAGGTCCCGGCCTCCGGCAGTACACTTTCCAAAGAAAACGGCAAAGTGATTCTCTATACCAGCGACACCGCCGCTGAAAAAACGGCTGTTGTCCCAAATATTATCGGAAAAACCGCGGCGCAAGCAAACAAAGCCTTAACGGATGCCGGCTTTAACATCCACCTGACAGGAGCCACCGGCGGGGCAGGCGCCGTCGCAATCAGTCAATCCATTTCAGCTGGTACAATCGCATCCAAAGGCACGGTTATCACAGTGGAATTCCGGCATATGGACACTGCTGATTAGCCGCATGAAAAAAAGGACTCGCGCAAAAATCCGGATGTAACAATCTAAAAAATTCAACATTCGGAGGACTTATGCGCCTTTCTCAAATTCTTCATCAAAACGAAATTCTCAATTCTGCCATGTCTGCCGCCGATTTTATCGTCGGCCTGCCTTGCCGGGATTCCAGAAAGCTCACTCCCGGTGACGTTTTCTTCTGTACGGACGGAGTGAAGCAAAGCGGCTTTTCCTATATTGGAGAAGCAAAAAGTGCCGGAGCTTCCGCAATCGTCACTGCCAAAGGCGGTACTGCCAGAGCCGGACGCATGGGAATTCCCGTCATTGAAGTGGAAAATGTACGCCGTGCTTACGCGCTCGCATGGAGCCGAGTCCTTGGAGAACCTCAGAAAGCTCTTCGGCTTTTCGCCGTGACCGGAACCAACGGAAAAACCTCTGTTTCTTATTTTCTTTCAGAGCTGTTCCGTTTGGCAGGATACGGCACGGGGCTCATCGGCACCGTGGAATATTCGGACGGTGAACATACCTCAATCTCCGATTACACAACGCCGCCGCCTGAAGAACTCTACCCTCTGCTTTCAGAAATGAAAAAAGCCGGCAATACGTTTGCCGTCATGGAAGCCTCCTCTCATGCGATTTCGCAGGAGCGGCTGTTCGGACTTACATTCGAAGTCGGCATCTTCACCAATCTTTCCCGTGATCACCTTGATTATCACAAGACATGGGAGGCCTATAGAGACGCAAAAGCAGAACTTTTCCGAAGCTGCCGGAACGCTCTTCTCAACGACGATGATGCCGAGTCGCGATATATGGGCTTCGCATCGAGCGGGGATGTCTATTATTACTCTGAAAAAAAACGGGAAACTGAATTTTTCATGGATGAAATCGAGCAAACGGCACACGGTATACGATATTTGCTCCATACATATGAAGGAGAATGCATTCCGATTGAAGCGCCTCTCATCGGCGGATTCAATGTATACAACAGCGCTGCGGCCATCGCTGCGGCAAAACTTGCCGGAATTCCGACAAAAATTCTGTCCGATGCGGCCCACAGCCTTACCGCACCACCCGGACGTCTGGAAAAACTGGATACCGGCACGAAATTTTCCGTCTTCATCGATTACGCACACACTCCGGATGCGCTGGAAAAAGTGCTTTCGGCACTGCGTCCGCTCACAAAAAAACTTACCGTATTGTTCGGAGCCGGAGGAGAACGGGATCATGGAAAGCGTCCGGAAATGGGACGAACGGCAGAACGCTTTGCCGACACGATCATTGTTACAAGCGACAACCCTCGCGGTGAGGATCCAGAGACCATCATCGCTGATATTGTCAGCGGAATGAAAGAAAAAAAACATATCTGCATTACGGATCGTAAAAAAGCAATTGAATACGCCGTATCACATGCTGCGGCAGGAGAAATCATCCTGCTTGCAGGAAAAGGACATGAAAATTATATCTGCGATAAATCCGGGAAACATCATTTTTCCGAACGGGAGATCGTATATCAAATACTAAAAGGATAGGATAGAAAAATGTATCTGAGCCTGAATGACAGCGGAATCACCATTGAAATGCTCGCAAAATCCGCATGCGGGACCATAAGCGGAACCTCCGACAATCGCCTGACAGCTTTCGGGATTTCTATTGATTCCCGAACGACAAAAAAGGCAGACGCTTTTATTGCTCTGAGAGGCGATAAATTCGACGGACATGATTTTATTGACGCCGCAATCAAAGCCGGCGCAGTATTTGCCGTGGTGGAACGGATTCCCGAGGGCTGCACCATTCCCTGCGTCGTTGTGGAAGATACCAGACGCGCGCTTGGGAAAATTGCACACGCTTATAAGCAGCTTTTCCGCACCATCTCTGTCGCTGTCACAGGAAGTGTCGGGAAAACCACAACCAAGCAGTTTATTTATTCCGTTCTTGACACAAAATATAAAACGAACGAAACCAAGGGCAACTATAACAATGAGATTGGTCTGCCCTTGACGCTGCTTGGACTTACCGCTGTTCACAAGGCACTTGTCGTGGAAATGGGGATGAATCACCGCGGAGAGATTTCGGAGCTTTCCAAAATGGTAGAACCGGATATTTCCGTTATTACCGGAATCGGAACCGCTCATATGGAAAATCTCGGTTCCCGTGAGAATATCCGGGATGCCAAAATGGAGATTTTGGGCGGAATGAAACCCGGAGGGATCTTGATTCTCAACGGAGATGATCCCCTGCTGCGTGACGTAAATACCGATGGAGTATGCAAAATCTACGTCGGGATTGAGAATTCTGATTGCGTATACAGTGCCGAAAACATCCGCATGTTTGCGGAGCATATGCTGTTCGACATTCGCCTGCATGACGGTGAAATCATGAATAACGTGCGGATTAATGTCATTGGACGCCATAACATTTACAATGCGCTTGTCGCTTGTGTATGCGGTATTCTGCTTGGCATTCCGGAAGAGAAAATCCGCTATGGACTTCTCAATTTTTCTCCTGCGGAAATGAGACAGCATATCGAAGAGAAAAACGGTATCACCATCATTGAGGACTGTTATAACGCCAACCCAGAATCCATGTCCGCAGGACTGGACGTTCTTTGCCATACCGCTAGCAAGAAAAAACTGCGTTCCGTTGCCGTGCTCGGCGACATGCTTGAACTCGGTCATGTCTCAAAAGAAGCCCATTTTGATATTGGGAACGAAGCGGCAAGAAGAGGCGTAAAGCGTCTTATCACTTTCGGAAAAGCAGCACGTGATATCGCGGAGGGTGCGCTCGCCGCAGGCATGAAAAAAGAAAATATCACCATCATTGAGGACACGGAAAATGCCGAAAAAGCGGCGGATATCATTAAATCTATTATCGGAAAGGGAGACGCCGTGCTTTTCAAAGCAAGCCGCGCCATGGAACTCGAGAGAGTGATTAAGTTGATTTAACGGAGAGAACATATGCTGCCAATATTCATTTTATCGGTTGTCGCGACATTTCTTTTAACAGTGATTTTGTCAAAAAAATTCATTCCCGCATTAATCAGCCGGAAGATGGGACAGCCGATACTTGAAATCGGACCGAGATGGCATAAATCCAAGGAAGGTACGCCCACAATGGGCGGACTTTTCTTCATTGTCCCCATTCTTGTCCTATGCGGCTTATTTTCGATTTTTGTTTTTCCGAAAGAAGAACTCCCCGGCGTTTGGATCACGGTCGGAATGGCAACAGCGTTCGGTGCCGTAGGCTTTATCGATGACCGTGCAAAGCTGCTCAAAAAACAAAATGAAGGTTTGCGCGCTTATCAGAAATTTTTGTTTCAGGTTATCGTCGCTGCGGCATATCTTTTTCTTATGACGCTGTATGGCGGTCTTGATACGGAAGTGACCTTTCCTTTCTTTCACAAAACCATCGATTTGGGTGTTGCCTATTACGGCTTCGCTATTATCTTTATCGTCGGTATCAACAACAGCGTCAATTTAACGGATGGCATTGACGGACTTTGCGCTTCTGTCACAGCGGTTGCAGCAGCTTTCTTTGCGGTATGCGGCTTCCGGCTTCCTTCCCTCCTGTCTTCTGACAATGCAAGCAGTGAAACATTGGCATTTCTTGCGGGAATGGCCTTTGGCGCCTGCATCGGTTTTTTGGTATATAACTGGCATCCTGCCAGAGTTTTCATGGGAGATACCGGTTCCCTTTTTCTCGGAGGCATGATAGCCGGACTTTCCTTTCTCTTACGTTGTCCTCTCATTATTCTTGCAGTCGGACTTTTCTATGTCATAGAAGCGGTATCTGTTATTCTTCAGGTTGGATTCTTTAAGTTGACACACGGAAAAAGACTTTTTAAAATGGCTCCGATCCATCACCATTTTGAAAAATGCGGATGGAGCGAACCCGCAATCGTAGCGTTCGCGATTACGCTCACCGTCGTTATGTCAATTTTTTCCTATTGCTTTCTGTAAAAGAAACGGTTAAACTATATTTATTCAATCGAAAAAGAGGTGCTAAGGTGGCTAGAACAGGTGAAAAAGTAACATACACCGGAAGTCGTATTCCTTCGGCTCCCGCAGAACATAAAAATCCGGTCAAAGAATTCCTGTATGAGCTTGTTTCCTCTGACGAGACGACGGTCTACCGTGTCCGCGGCGGCGTTGACAAGCCTTTTTTGATTCTCGTTGTCCTGCTTGTCTGCTTCGGATCCGTCATGGTATCTTCCTCCGGCTACGTATACGCAAAAGCCAATATGGGCGACAGCTTTTATTTTATCAAAAAACAGCTTGTATGGGCAGTAATCGGAATTCTTGCCATGATCGGAATGTCTGTCGTCGATTACGGCTTCCTCAAAAAAATGACGCTTCCGATATTCGGCGTCAGTTACCTGCTTCTGTGGTGCGTTTTTGTACCCGGGATCGGTTCATCAGCAAAAGGAGCAAAACGCTGGGTTGAAATCGGTCCGATTCAATTTCAACCTTCCGAAATCATGAAATTTGCCTTGGTACTGCTTTTGGCTCTCTACATATCCAAGTTTGCGACAAGAATGAAAAGTTTTAAATACGGTATTTTTATCCCGGCATGTATCATTGGATTTGTCTGTGTGACCGTTGCGCTTGAAAAACATATGTCCGGAACCATCATCCTTTTTATACTTGGCGCATGTATGATTTTCATGTCAGGAGCAAGCATTAAATGGATCGGCGGTATCGCAGGTGCCTTTGGTACAGCAGCACTCGGAATCATTTTGTTTACCGATTATACCAAGGCACGAGTTGACGCGTGGCTTCATCCGGAGGATTACTTACTAGGAAAGGGCTTTCAGCCATATGAAAGCCTTCTCGCCATCGGCTCCGGCGGTCTTTTCGGTGTAGGACTCGGTAACAGCTATCAAAAGCATTTATGGCTTCCTGAACCTCAAAATGACTTTATCTTTGCCATCGTATGCGAAGAGCTTGGGCTCTTCGGTGCGCTGACGCTGATCGCTCTTTTTATCATGCTGATCTGGCGCGGCTTCCACATCGCAAAAAAAGCGCCGGATACCTTCTCCGCTTTGCTCGTAGCAGGTCTTACAGCCAAGGTCGGACTCCAAGCGCTTCTCAATATTGCGGTCGTTACGACCACCATTCCGACAACCGGCATTGCGCTTCCCTTTTTCAGCTACGGAGGAACCGCACTTGTCATGCAGCTCGCGGAAATGGGCATTATTCTATCAATTTCCCGGTTCTCCTCGGGGGAACGTCTCAGAAATGAAAGCAAACCATTGACGGAAAGGATACCTCGTACATGAAAGTTCTTCTCGCCGGCGGCGGTACGGGAGGGCATATCAATCCTGCCATTGCCATCGCCAATACCATCAAGGATCATGATAAAAACGCGGAAATTGCATTCATCGGAACAAAAAAAGGATTGGAAAACAAGCTTGTTGCAAATGCCGGTTATCCAATCTATCATATTGAGATGCGCGGACTGCGCCGCAGCCTTTCGCTTTCTAATTTGAAGACTGCCTATTATTATTTTACTGCTCCTCATAAAGCAAAAAAACTGCTGCTCGCATTGGAACCGGATGTTGTCATCGGAACGGGCGGATATTTGTGCTGGCCTTTGCTGCATGCCGCCGCAAAGCTTGGGATTCCGACGGCTGTTCATGAATCAAACGCCATTCCCGGGAAAGCGGTTAAAATGCTCGAAAAGGAAGTCGATCGGATTTATATCAATTTCCCCGGAACTGTCGACTATCTGCGTGAAAAAGATAAAATCCGCTGCGTCGGAAATCCGCTGATTGCGCCGCCTGCTTTGGAAAAATCCGTCGATCTGAGAAAATCCCTAAAAATTCCTGCCGGTACCAAACATGTTATTCTATCTTTCGGCGGCAGTCTCGGTGCTGAACGCATCAATGAAGAAGTTCTATGTCTTATGTCTTCTTTATCTGCAAAAAATCCGGAAATTTTTCATATTCACGCGACCGGGAAAATTGAACATGAAGCGGCAATGGCAAAAGCGGCAGAATACGGACTTGACCGCTGTCCCAATATCCGTCTGGTAGAATATATTTATGATATGCCGCTCTGGGAACGAATTGCGGATGTTGTCATCTGCCGTGCCGGAGCGATGACCATTTCGGAAATGGCACTGCTCGGTGTAGCCTGTATTCTGATCCCTTCCCCCAACGTTGTAAACAATCATCAGTATGAAAATGCCAAACGACTTGCAGATGCGGGAGCTGCCATTTTGCTCGAGGAAAAATTCTTAACGCCCAATGTTCTCTATGACAGCGTATGTGATATTCTTTATCATAAAGAAACGGCACAAAGACTTTCGAAAAACATCAAATCCTTTGCCAATCCCGAAGCAAAAGAGAAAATCTATGAAGATCTTCGGATGCTTGTCAGCCGTGATGTTCTCTCTCTCATCAAAAAAAAGGAAGTCTGACAGACGGGATCTTACTTTCCCGTCTGTCCGGATATTCATCGCCGTAACGATATAAGACGGCGGAAAGGCATCATAAAAAATATGAAAAAAAATCAACCGCGACACTCCTCATTTTCGGAAAAAAAGCTCAGACGCCGCAACCACCTCATTATATTTCTTTTCTGTGCCGTCACAGCCTGCATTGTCATTTGGTTTTTGTCTGAATGCCGGATAAAAACAGTCGCTATTGAAAATGCTTCAGCGGTCAAAGAGGAAACCATTCTGGAAGCCGCCGGCATCAAAACAGGACGGCATTTATATGCCATTGACAAAGATAAAATTGCCTCTGATGTGAAGAGTGTCAGTCCGTATATCAAGAGTGTAACCGTAAAAAGACAGCTTCCCTCAAAGTTAAGAATTGTAGTGGAAGAATATGCACCGTTTTATTATATAGAATACAGCAATGCTTTTTGGATTCTTTCCGATTCCCTTCTCGTTCTCGAAAAGCTGCCGGATGAAGCCTCCGCCGCACAACTAGGTTCGATACACTTGATTCTTCCTGAAATCAAAACTTGTGAAGTCGGAAAGCCTTTGGTATTTGCTGATGAAGCAGATCAAAATACAGTATCGGAAATTCTTTCCGTCTTCCAATCCGCAGCATTTCCGGAATCGCTTACATGGATTGACATTTCGGAAAAATTCGATATCACAGCAAGTATGCAGAACAAATATAAAATTTTTTACGGTACCGCTGAATGCTTGGAAGAAAAAATTCGTTTCAGTCTGCGTACCATTCAATATCTTGCGGAAAATATGTACGGCGTCACTGGAAATATATACGCTTCCAAACCTGAAGAGGCTTCTTTTGAAATTACCGGCGTATCAAAAACAGAATAAATCTTGCCTGGTTTTTTGGTTCTCTCGCCACAATTTGCACAAATGGGTAGATTTTGGTCGATTTTAATAATTTTTTTTGCGTTTTCAAGAATATTTTTCAAAAAACATCTTGCAAATATGCAAAAAACATATTACAATAGTATTGTGTACCATTATCGAGATTAAGCCAGGAGGAATATTAAAAAATGGGATTTGAATTCAATTCTAATTACGACAGTGGCGTTAAGATAAAAGTCATCGGTGTTGGCGGAGGCGGCGGCAACGCTGTCAATCGTATGATTGAGTCCAATATTCAGGGAGTTGATTTCGTTACAATCAACTGCGACAAGCAGGTTCTTCTTACATCCAGCGCACCGAACAAAATTGCGATCGGTGAAAAAATTACCAAAGGGCACGGCGCAGGTTCCAATCCTGATGTCGGTAAGCAGGCGGCAGAAGAAAACGTCGATGATATTGCAAACATTATCCGCGGTTCCGACATGGTATTTATCACCACAGGTATGGGCGGCGGTACAGGAACCGGAGCGGCTCCGGTTGTCGCTAAAATCGCAAAGGAAATGGGAATTTTGACGATTGGTATCGTCACCAAACCATTCTCTTTTGAAGGCAGAAAGCGTATGGTGCAGGCGGAAAACGGAATCGTATGTCTGCGTGAATTTGTCGACTCGCTTGTCGTCATTCCGAATGAAAGACTCAAACAGATTTCTGAAAACAGAATCACACTCGCCAACGCATTTGAATATGCCGATGATGTGCTTCGCCATGGTGTTCAGAGTATTTCCGATCTGATCAACATCCCCGGCATCGTCAATCTTGACTTTGCGGATGTATCATCCGTCATGCGTAATGCAGGCTATGCACATATGGGCGTCGGCACCGGAACCGGCAGAGACAAAGCCGAGGTTGCTGCAAAAATGGCTGTTACCAGCCCACTGCTCGAAACCTCTATTTCAGGCGCAACCGGTATTTTGATCAACATTACCGCTTCTCCCGACATCAGTCTTGATGAAGTAGAAACAGCATCTTCCATGATTTCCAACGAAGCGCATCCGGAAGCGACCATTATCTGGGGTGCTACATTTGATAACTCTTTGGAAGACACCATCAAGGTCACGGTCATTGCAACCGGATTCAAAACCGATGAAACTGTGGCATCGGGCGCACCCAAGGCTGCGGCTTCTTCGTCATCTCGTCCTTCGACCTCTCCGTTTTCTTCTTCCACTGCAAGACCCAAAGTAGAAGAAGCTCCTAAAGCTACCATTGCTTCTGACGAGAAGGAATCCTTGATTTCAGACAGCGATTTTGATGATATCATGAATATTCTGAGAAAAAACAGAAGCTAACGCAAAACAGAACATAACAATTTTCGGGTTCCCTGAGAAAAATATGAATTCATATAAAAAAGGCGCGATTATCGCGCCTTTTTTATATGAATTCTCTTTCTGCTTATCAAAAACATCTCAAAGATATACCCTCCATTTCTCGCCTTCAAAAATAAGACGGTCAAACTGTTTGTTTGACCGTCTTATTTTCATACAAAACGTCAAGCGTTTTCGTCTTCAGATGCTTCCTCATCGCGGGAGAAAAGTTCTCCTTCAAGGTCAAGATCCTCATCGTCATCGCTATCACAATCACATTCGCCGTCATCACAGTCAAGACAGCCGAATTCCAAATCCTCATCCTTCTTGCAGTCATAAAGCAGATAACCACCTGCAGCACCGCTGACAGCGGCAAGCGCAAGGAATGCGGCAGCAATGCTCTTTTTCTTTCCCAGAAGAATAAAGAACATAACAAGCGAGGTAACTGCTTGAACGATCAGCGATACGCCGACATAAAGTTTGGTTTTCTTGAACATGGTAAAATCCCCTTTCATCATATATTTTTTTGAATTTGCTCTTCATTTATGCTTTGCTTTTTAAAAAAGCATTGATAAAGCCGTCAATTTCGCCGTCCATAACGGCGGAAATATTTCCATCCTCATATCCGGTTCGGCTATCCTTTGCCAGTGTATACGGCATAAACACATAGGAACGAATTTGAGAACCCCATTCGATATTTGCTTTTTCCCCGCGGATATCTTCAATCCGGTCGAGATTTTCACGCGCCTTAATTTCTGCCAGTTTGCTTTTTAGCATACGGAGCGCTGTTTCTTTGTTTTGAAGCTGACTGCGCTCGGTTTGACATCCAACCACAATTCCTGTCGGTTTATGCACAATCCGGATTGCGGAATCCGTTTTATTGATGTGCTGACCGCCGGCTCCGCTGGAACGATGAGCCGTAATCTCCAAATCCTCATCCCGAAGTTCAATATCCGTATCGTCATCTAGTTCAGGTGTTACCTCCACCGAGGCAAAAGAAGTATGACGACGCCCGGACGCGTCAAAAGGAGAAATGCGTACCAGCCTGTGTACCCCATGCTCACTTTTCAGATAACCATAAGCATTGGTACCCTCTACTAATATCGTAGCGCTCTTTAATCCGGCTTCATCCCCATCAAGCCAATCCAGCAGCTTGACACCGAAGCCATGTTTTTCCGCCCAGCGCGTATACATCCGATAAAGCATGGATGCCCAGTCCTGTGCCTCCGTTCCACCCGCTCCGGGATGCAACGACAAAATGGCATTGCAGGCATCATATTCACCGGAAAGCAGCGTCTCCAGACGCATGCGTTCAACACCGGTCCGTATTTTCTCTACTTCCGCCGTAACTTCATCGGTTACACTTTCATCATTTTCCTCGATCCCCATATCGGCAAGGGCAATCGCATCATCCAGAGATCGTTTCAAAGCGGTATATTCCTCAAGCGTACTTTTAATACGTTTGAGTTCCCGTAGAATTTTCCCCGAATTCTCGGTATCATCCCAAAAATTCGGCATAAGCGTCTTCTGTTCAAGTTCCTCCGCTTCATCGCGGAGCCTGTCTATTTTCAGTGCGGAACCGAGATCCTCGATATCGCCTGTCATTCCTTGAAGCGTTCTTTTCGCTTCCTCCAGTTGAATTATCAATTTAGTCCTCCCATTTTTGTCATATGATTGATCTGCCGGATTTTCTTTTTTGCCGTCACATCGAAAATTCTCTGTTTGTTTTTACATTCTTATTATAACAAAATCAGAGTATTTTGTAAACTGCAAATTATGAGCGATTTGTAAATCATTTTTTATCCCCATGCGCCTTACATGGATTTTCAAAAAGGCCTGTAAGATCCAGAAAAAGTTTGCCGTCTTTTTCACGGAATCCGACGGCTTTTGCCGCTTCATCCTTTTCGCCCTCAAAATAAGCCTTATGGATTCCGCAGAGATCGATAAAATTCAGTGCGGCTCGTCCCATAATAATAAGTGCTTCCATATCGCGGACTTCCGCCGTATTGCAAAGATCATAGACATGCCCGGCATCTTCGATAATCCGAAATTGACAGATACCGACCGGTGCACCGTTGTCATAAGCAGAATACGCAAGTGCCGCCGCATGATAGGCAGTACCGCAAAGCTCACAGAGAGCTTTCTGTGCAGTTTTATCCGCAATCGGTTTGATCTCCAGCATAATAAGTTCCTCTTCTCTTCCAGCGTCATGATTTTTTGTCCTATTTTTTCAAGGATTCTATCTGTGCGCGCGTCAAATAACGCCATTTTCCGGGTGCAAGGTTTCCTAACTTCACCTCACCAATGGAAATTCTCTTTAGTGAAAGGATCGTAAGCCCCAAAGATTCGCACATCTTGCGAATCTGACGATTTCTTCCTTCGAAAAGTTCCATAGCAAGTACGGTAGCATCTTCCCTGCGCGACACCACCGTGATTCTGACCGGCTTTGTAAGATAACCGTCTATTTCCATCGGGCGTTCAAGCGCGCCAATCGTTTCCGGCGATACCGCTCCGCGGATTTTAACATGATAGAGCTTCGGCTTATGAAATTTTGGATGCATCAACCGGTTGGCCAGCTCTCCGTCATTTGTGAAAAGCAGCAGTCCTTCGGATTCCAAATCAAGCCTGCCGATCGGATAAACCCTTATACCGACATCTTTTATCAGCTCCGCAACGCAAGGGCGTCCCTTTTCATCTTTCATCGTTGTCACATAGCCTTTTGGTTTATTGAGCATGAGATAGATATGGCGCACGGAAGCATTTACCGCACGTCCCTCGTATTTCACGATATCTCTTTGAGGATCGATTTTCATTCCCAAAACGGCAGTACAGTCGTTAACTGTTATTCTGCCCTTTCGGATCTCCTCTTCAGCCGCACGCCTTGACAGGATGCCCTGCTCGGAAAGATATTTCTGAAGACGCAGCTCACTCATGGGACAACTCCTTTTTCCTCCCGTTATCCAAAAGACGGGAATATCTTCTGCCAAAAAGTCTTTTCTTGTTCTGCTGCAGGCACGTCCTCTTCCGCATAAAGAGGCACAGAAGCAATCTCTGCTCCATCCGCAAAAAATCTGACTGTTCCGATCCGATCTCCTCTTTTCACACCCGCATACAGAAAACGAGGCAGCTCTGTCATAACGGTCACAGTTCCATGATTCCGGGGTAAAACCGCATGACAGCCATCTGTATTGGAAACCCGAACGACATCTAGGGACCCTCCGCAAACGGGAACCTCACAGGAAAACTCCCCAGGTACGGCAAGCTCTTCTGTTTCATATAGTGAAAAACCGTAATCGAGCAATGCGCGATGATCTTTCCAGTCGTCTCCGTCGTTCAACGTTACGCAGATAAGCCGCACGCCGTCACGCTCAGCGGCGGAAACCAGCGTCCTGCCGCATTTTTTGGTAAATCCGGTTTTCACGCCGATAATATCATCATAGCTTCGCAAAAGCCTGTTGTGATTCACAAGCAATCTCGATGCGCTGGAATTATGAAGCGGAATTACCTTTTTTTCAGTTGATACAATTTTGGCAAACGTATCGTTTTTCAGTGCATAAGCAGAAATCAACGCAAGCTCATAAGCGGTGGTATAATGATTTTCATCATCAAGCCCGTGCGGATTCATAAAATGCGTATCATGAAGTCCCAGTGATGCTGCTTTTTCATTCATCATGTCGGCAAACGATTCGATTCCTCCGGCAATCTCATAAGCAATCGCAGCAGCAGCATCGTTTGCACTTTGCAGCATCAGTGCATACAGGAGCGTTTCCATTGTGACCTCTTCTCCTGCATACAGATAAACCGAAGAACCCTCGACGCCTGCCGCCGACGGCGCTACGGTGACAAGCTTATCGAGACTTGAATTTTCAAGCGCCACGATCGCCGTCATAATCTTCGTTGTACTCGCCATGCCTCGGCGCTGATTTTCGTTTTTGCCAAACAGAATCCGTCCGCTTGACGCATCAATCAGCACAGCAGACGAAGCAGACACCGAAGGTATTCCTGTCTGCGCATGGGGAACAAGCGGCATAAAAATCAGTGCCGCAAGAAAGACAAGCATAAACCGTATTCTTTTTTTCATCTATATTTCTCCTACTTATTTTTCAACTTATAAATTTCAACTTAGTAAATTATAAATTTTAAATTATAAATATGGAGAAATACAAATTTCTATTCGTCAGGCATTACAAAACAAATCTTATGTCTGCGGATTCTGTTCATCCTCACCGGATGTCTTATCTTCGTTCATTTCATTCTCCTTGGATCATGGGTAGTTCTTCCGGCGGGACTCAGCCCCGGTCATGGAGCCGGCTGCGGTCGGTGAGCCGGAAA
>OODJ01000369.1_pt1 | contig 48910 bp, 33 predicted proteins | sample 1671611 | NCBI WGS metagenome assembly OODJ01 (sample SAMN06348174, study PRJEB24527) | human gut metagenome | biome: human gut; feature: ankylosing spondylitis patient; material: feces | host: Homo sapiens | place: China | collected 2015-10 | reverse complement strand
TTTCAGACTGATTTTGGATAACGCCTACAACTTATGGGTATGATACTGCGTATTGCCTCAAGTCGCATAGTGGGGCAAGGGGATATTGTGGGCAGAAGTGGGTATTTCAGCCTCAATTTATCTGCTAATTCAGTGATGAGAGGACGTTTAGACGCAAGAAGGACGCTGAAGAGCTTAGTTGCGGATTTGAGGAATGATAGAAAATGCTCTCTTTCCTATACCGCTACTTTTCCGGCAATATGCGGGTGAGGATTGTAATTGATCAATTCAAAGTCTTCATACTTGAAATCGAATATGTTCTTTACATCCGGATTTATTTTCATTTGCGGAAGTGTCCGCGGCTCACGGCTCAGTTGGAGTTTCACTTGTTCCAAGTGGTTCAGATAGATATGTGCATCTCCCAGGGTATGTACAAAATCTCCGGCTTTCAATCCCGTAACTTGGGCTACCATTTGTAAGAGCAATGCGTACGATGCGATATTGAAAGGTACTCCCAGAAAAATATCCGCGCTGCGTTGGTAAAGTTGCAGACTGAGTCGTCCGTTGGCTACATAAAACTGAAAGAATGCATGGCAAGGCGGCAGATTCATGTTGTCCAAATCGCCGACGTTCCAAGCACTCACTATGATACGGCGTGAATCGGGGTTGTGCTTGATTGTTTCCACCGCTTCACTGATTTGGTCGATGGTTCCGCCTTTGTAATCCGGCCACGAACGCCATTGGTAACCGTAGATATGCCCCAAATCTCCATTCTCATCGGCCCATTCATTCCAGATGCGTACCCCGTTCTCTTGCAGGTATTTTACGTTTGTATCGCCTTTCAGGAACCAGAGCAGTTCGTGGATAATGGATTTCAAATGAAGTTTCTTGGTAGTCAGACAAGGGAAGCCCTCGTCCATATTGAAACGCATCTGGTGTCCGAATACGCTGATTGTACCGGTTCCGGTGCGGTCGCTTTTTTCTATGCCTTCAGTCAGTACACGGTTGAGTAAGTCTAAATATTGTTTCATGGAGTTACTTATTAAAAGCCTTGCCAAAGGTAGGCAAAGTTCTCGGTATATTGAAAATTTGCACTATAAAAGATTTACAGGAAAGGAGTCAGCAGATTTCCTACCCAGCCGAGAAACTTTTTCCAGCCGGAGCGCTTTTTCCACATCTCGGGCGTGAGCAAGGTACTGTTCTTTTTGTCCCTCTCGAACATGCTGTTCAACTGGTTCGTTGTTGAAGGGTCGAAGATGAAAGCATTGGTCTCATAATCGTAGCGCAAGCTGCGGCTGTTGAGGTTTGCAGTGCCTACCGTACAGAAAGTGCTGTCTACCATCATTACTTTGGAATGGTGAAATCCGTCCTTGAACAAGTAAATTTTGGCTCCCCGTTTCATCAATTTATGTGCGATATAAAAAGAGGCTTCGGGCGTAAAGGGAATATCCGATACAGCCGGTATCATAATCTCCACTTCCGTACCTTTCTTTAACGCTTTCTTGATAGCCTTACGGATGGATTTCGTCGGAACGAAGTAGGGGTTTACTATCTGGATATTTTTTTGAGCAGCTTCTATCGAAACGGCATAGGCATGGCTGATAGACCGGGGTGTTTCCCGCGGGGTGCGGTCTACTATTGCAATCTCCTCGGCTATACTGTCCGGAAATTGGGGCAGGTTGGGGAAGTATGCCGGACCGCCGATGTGTTGTCCGGTTTCCCTGTTCCACATAGTCAGGAAGATACCTTGCAGGTAACGTACGGCATCCCCTTCTATGTGCATGTGTATGTCGTGCCATTTACCGATTTTAGGCAAGCCGTTGATGTAATAGTCGGCAATATTCATCCCGCCCGTATAGCCGATTTTTCCGTCGATAACCACTATCTTCCGGTGGTCGCGGTGCATGGCATGGTTGATATAGGGAAAGGTGATGGGGTCGAACTTGACGAGTTCGATGCCGCGTGCCTTTATCGCCTGCAAATGATGTTTTTTCAACGGCTGGTTATTGGACCAGTTGCCGAACGCATCGAACATGGCACGTACCTCTACACCTTCTTTTACCTTTTCTGCCAGTAAATCGAAAAGGGCATTGGCGATGGAGTCGTTACGGAAATTGAAATATTCCAGATGAATGTGGTGCCGGGCATGGCGGATAGTTTCGAATAAATCAATAAACTTTTCACGACCGGTCATCAATAGTTCGACTTTATTGTTGTAAGTCAGCGGTATTTCCATATCTTGCATGTAGTTCATTACAAGAGAATCGCTGGTACTTTGCGCTCGGACGCTTCCAATAAAAAATGTAAATAATATGATGAATGAAATCTGTCTCAAAACTTTATAAGTTTATTTAGTTTTATGAGTTCGCAAATATACAATATATCATTGAGATACGTTCATTTGTTTATAAAAAAATCAACCCTTACCTTTTATTAACAAGGTAGGGGTTGATTGTATTGTTCTGTAAGGAAGTTTATTTATTCTATGAGGAAATTACCGTTTGCGATTTCCAAAGCGTTTAAGCCAATGAACATATTTTGCGATAGAGCAGGAAGAGTAATACTATGCCCGCAACCAATAAAGATTTGGGATCAAGTTCGGTGACTCCGCTTTGGGCAGCGGCGGTGAGTGTTTCACGAAGTGTACCCAATACCTGTTGCAATCCGTCGAAAACAAAGAACAGCACTAATGCCAGCGTGAAACAGAACGTAACCCATACTTGTGAAATCCGTCGGGTACGGTCGGGCAAATGGCGCATCACACGGCGGGTGAAGCCATTGTCGGGTATTTCTTGCCGGTTTTCGGCAAAGAAATCAATCAGGAGTTTATCATTGTTTTCCGTCATAACCATTTTGTTTTAAGTAGGTAGCCATTTTTTCTTTGGCCCGCGACAGGTGGCTTTTTACTGTTCCTGTCGGGTAGCCGGTAATGTCTGCAATCTTTTCTATACTTTGGTCTTCCATATAAAAAAGAGTGATACAGGTCCGTTCCGTTTCTTTCAGCATATTCAGCGCACGGTAAATGTCCATGTGCCGCCCTATGTCGTTCTGCTGCGTACTGTATTGAGCGTCTACCCGGCGTGTTTCCAGACTGTCGGTCTCCTTACGGGTGCGAAGATAATCATAAAATACATTATAAGCAATACGGTATAGCCAGGTGGAGAAACTGGACAGGTTTTTGAATGAGGAGAGATTTGTGTATGCTTTAATGAATGTATCTTGCGCCAGGTCATCGCTCAATTCGCTGTCGCCACAAGTCAGGTGCAGAAAAAAACGCCGTACGGACGACTGATACTTTCCTACTAACCGGTCGAAGGCCCTGGTGTTGCGAAACACCACGACCTGTGCGACTAACGATATATCATTGAGCTGACTCATTTTTCTGCATTCTTTTCCGGAAAGACGGTTCTTGCATTATCGGATTTATCATTGCTTTTAGGAACTCTGTCTTGCTGCGTATAGTAGATGACGAGCTGTCCGAAGCCTGTGAACATGACAAGCAGGCCTATGCAGCCAAGTCCGAATTCTTCGGTAATGGCCCAGAGGAATATGAACAGCCCGATACCGACGAACACATTCTTGATTCCTTTACTGCGGATATCTGTCGAATCGGCTTCTTTAAACAGATTTTCCGGCAGCGGTTGTCCGCTGGCTAATGCTTGTTCCACCAGGCGATATTTGGCTTTCCGGTTTTTATAGCGGAAGAAAAAGATGATGAATACGATGATTAAAGGAAAGCCGAAAACGAACACAATGGCTGTAATCGCAATGACTGCGTCTCTCGTGGCATGTCCGATATTCCAGCCGAAATCGTAAGCACTGCTATGATGCTTGTAATCATTGTCACTTTCTGAGTTACTGTTTGAACTGTTTTCGTAAGTCATGATGCTAAGGGTGTCCGTAACGGCTTTTCCGTCAATCACGGTATCCTTCAATTCTATGACTCTTTGTTTGTTTCCCAGACTGTCATTCTCCGTAACGGTCCGGTTCTTTCCTTGTGCCAATGTGCAAAGCATTAAGGCGGTTGTCAGTGCAAAGATAATGCGTTTCATAATCATGCTGTTTTTTGTTTTTATAGGTTTCTTTGTGTGTTAGACGTACCCATTTGCTTGGAAAGTTGCAAAGAGACGACATTTTTTTTAGAAAAGCTATTATCGACCGCAAAATATTTATACTACCTTTGCGTATTTAAAAAGTAAAACCTATGGAACTACCCGTTTCTTTTGCAGACTATACCCGCACTCTTTTGGGAGATGAGGATTATAAGGAATTAGTGACTTCTTTGGAGTCGGAGCAATCCGTCAGCATCCGGTTGAATCCGCTGAAACCTTTTGCTTTCCGCTCCGGAGAACATGCCGTTCCCTGGTGCACTTCCGGTTTTTACCTGGAAGAACGCCCGACATTTACTTTCGATCCTTTGTTCCATGCGGGCTGTTATTATGTACAGGAAGCTTCGTCCATGTTTGTTGAGCAGGCTCTGAAGCAGTATATGGGTGAGGAACCGGTAGTGATGCTCGACCTTTGCGCCGCTCCGGGCGGTAAGTCGACGCATATCCGAAGCCTCCTTCCCGACAATAGTTTGCTGATAGCCAATGAGGTTATCCGCAACCGTTCTCAGATACTTGCCGAGAATCTGACCAAGTGGGGGCATCCCGATGTGGTGGTTACCAATAGCGACCCGTCGGACTTTACACCTTTGGAAGATTTCTTCGACGTGATATTGACGGACGTGCCCTGCTCCGGTGAGGGTATGTTCCGCAAAGACCCTGTTGCCATAAGCGAGTGGAGCCCGGAGAATGTGGAAATCTGTCGGCAGCGGCAGCGGAGGATTATTGCGGATATCTGGCCTTGTCTGAAAACGGGCGGCATACTGATATATAGCACTTGTACTTATAACACAAAGGAAAATGAAGAAAACATCCGTTGGATAAGGGATGAATTCGGTGCAGAGGTGCTTCCGCTCGATGTTGCGGAAGAGTGGAATATAACGGGTAACTTGTTGCAGGGAGAATCCTTTTCCGTTTATCGTTTCCTGCCTCATAAGACACAGGGAGAGGGCTTCTTTCTGGCAGTTCTCCGGAAGCCGGGCATGAGCGTCCGAAACTCCGGGGATAAGCAACTCATTTCCCTGGCAATTGCTCCTGAAACTCCAGGGCTTAGAGTAGAAAAGTCTAGGGAAAAGGGACGTAAAGTCCAGGGAAAAGGGAAGCAAACTCCGGGACTTTCCAAAGAGCAGCTTGCGATATTACAGAAGTGGATTTTTACTGCGGATAAGTATGAGTTTATCCAGAAAGGCGGCAATGTCAGCGCTTTCCCAAAATGTTATCTTCCGGAACTGTCTGCATTGCAGTCGTCTTTACGTATTGTACAGGCTGGATTGGAGATTGCCGGACAGAAAGGTAAGGATTGGATTCCCAGTCATGCCTTGGCTGTGAGCGGGATATTGGTATCGGATGCTTTCCCTTGTGAAGAAATATCGTATGAACAGGCCATTGCCTATTTACGCAAAGAGGCTGTCACCCTTTCGGATGCAGCCCCTCGCGGAGTTGTTTTGCTGACATATAAGCATGTGCCTCTCGGATTTGTCAAGAATATAGGTAACCGTGCCAATAATCTTTATCCGCAGGAGTGGCGTATCCGTAGCGGCTATTTGCCGGAGACGGTGGTGAAAGTGCATTCTTGACTTGCTTCCACCTTCATCACAGTTCGTTCTTATATATCCGCGCCATTGCTTTCTGGTATTGGTTTTCCAGTTGCAGGAGATTTGTTTTGCTTTGGTAAACGACCGAAACTTCGACGAAATACTCTATCATACTGATTTGTCCGCCTACAAGAGCCTGTTTCAGTAAAGTCAGGTCCTGCTGTTCCTGAAAGGTCCGTTTGTATTCCTGCATGGAAGCGTCCAGGTTACGGGCTTCTTCGTAGAGCTGCCATAATTCGGAGCTTGCTTTTACTCTTGCATTATCTTTCTGGAAGTCGATGTTCATGGCTTGGGCTTTGGCTATCTTCACTTTTCCTTTATTTGAAAACAGCGGGAAAGAGAAGCCTACGACAACACCGTTCAGCGGATGTCCCGATTCGGTATTGCGACGATAGCCCAACTCCAGTTTCGGCAGCCACCCTTGCTTGCTTGCTGAAATGGACTTGCGGGCTGCAGCGCTTTCGCTGTCGAATGATTGCAGAGAGGGAGCGGCGGCAAGCTGTTCGCTGCATACCCGATGGAAATCGGTTGGCAACGGAACCAGGGGATAGTCCGTCAGTCCGAGGGCTTTGGCGGTAGGTACGGCGGGGCCGTCGGGGAAAGGACGTCCGGGAGTAAGCGGCTGGTTGCCGTTCAGTACCAGCAGTTCCTTGATTTTATTGTTCAGGGCAGTACTGTTCATGCGCGATTCGGTACGTACATTCAACAGTTCCAGATTGATTTTATTTGTTTCCAGGGCATTGGCATCTCCCGTAGCCAGCCGTTTGGCATACATGGCAGCCAGCTCCTCTGCATTCTTCAGCCGTGCATCGAGCAACTCCTGCTGGTGTTGCAGCATGATGATGTCCAGGCACACTTCTTTGGCTTGCAGCAATATCTGCTGGCGCATGGTTGCAGCCTGTGCATCCAGTGCTCCGGTTTTGAGACGGTTCATCTTTCCTCTTGTTATGTATAAGGTGGGAAAGTCGAAGCTTTGGGAAACCACCATTTCCCCTACGGTTTCATTGCTGTTTTTAGAGTCCCAGAGATGGGCGTATGAGAGGGTGGGATCAGGCAGGTTGTTTTCGGTCCTGCTCTCCAGCTTCTGTGATGAGATAAGTTGTGCATTGGCTTGCAACTCCTTGTTGTTGGCTTCTATCTGGCGAAGCACGGAGTCAATGCCGGTTTCCTGCGCCCTCATCCCCATGCAGGCGAGGATGGTGGCGGTGAATATAAATAGTTGCTTCATATCTTCTGTTATTAAGTTTTTTATTGATCGTTATAACGGGATGGCTGTCCGGTCATTACGGGTACATCTCTTCTTTCTTTCCGTGCATCATCAGGTAAACAATCGGAATGATGAAACCGTTCAGGAAAGTGGAAGTCAGCAATCCGCCCAGAATAACTTTTGCCATGGGACTTTGTATTTCATTACCGGGCAGGTCGCCGCTGAGTGCCAACGGAATCAATGCAAGCGCACTGGACAGTGCCGTCATCAGGATAGGATTCAAACGGTCCAGCGAACCGCGTATCACGCTGTCGTACACACCGTATCCCTCTTCCTGCTGCAAGTGGTTGTAATGACTGATGAGCAGCATGCCGTTTCGGGTGGCGATACCGAAGAGCGAGATAAAGCCGATGATAGCCGGAATACTGACTTCGCCCGTTGTGACGAGCAGGGCGAATACACCGCCAATCAGTGCCAAAGGCAGGTTGATAAGGATAATCGCACTTTCCTTTACGCTACGGAACTCATGGTATAGCAGCAGGAATATCACTACGATAGACATGAATGAAGTCAAAGCCAGCGTGCGGCTTGCAGCCTGTTCGCTTTCAAACTGGCCACCGTATTCGATGTGATAGCCTTCCGGCAGTTTTACCGAGGCGTCCACACGCTCTTGTATGTCGTTTACCACGCTGCGCAGGTCGCGGTCGGCAACGTTGGCGGAGATTACGATTTTCCGTTTCACGTTCTCGCGGCTGATAGTGTTAGGTCCCATTGCCGAGCGTACTTCCGCTACATAGTTCAGCGGTATCTTTTGTCCGTTGCCGGTATCGAGCATCAGGTTACGTATCTTTTCCATCTCATCTCGCAAATCATCCTTTACGCGTACGGTGAGGTCGAAACTTTTTCCTTTTTCATATACCTGGGATACGGTTTCGCCGGCAAGGCATACGTTGACAAACTCCGAAAACTCCGGCAAGGAGATGCCGTATTTGGCAAGCACTTCCCGTTTGGGAGCGATGATAAGCTGCGGACGTTCAATCTGTTGCTCCACGTTCAGGTCGGCAATGCCGGGAATGTCCTGAATGGTATTCTTTATCTCATTGCCCAAAGCGAACATGCGGTTCAAATCGTCGCCGAACAGTTTAATGGCTATATTGGCTTTCGTACCCGACAACATGGCATCGATACGGTGGCTGATAGGCTGGCCGATTTCCACATTGGCGCCTACAATTGTACCCAGCTTTTCACGTACATCGGCCACCAGCTCGCTGCGCGAACGGTCTTTCAGCTCGAACGGAGCTTCGATTTCCGATACGTTCACGCCTAAGGCATGTTCATCCAGTTCGGCACGTCCCGTCTTGCGGGCTACGGTTTGTATTTCGGGGATGGAAAGCAGTAGTTCTTCGGCACGATGTCCCATCTTGTCGCTCTCTTCCAGTGAAATGCCCGGCAAGGATGATATGTTGATTGTGAACGAACCTTCGTTGAACGGCGGCAGGAACGAGCGTCCCAATGTGAAGAAGCAGGCAAGCGCCACTGCAAACAGACCGATGGTTCCGCCCAATACGCTCTTCTTATGACCCAGCACAAAAGCAAGCGCTGCACCGTACCACTCTTTCATCTTGCGTGCTACGGGCGAATCGCCGGTGGAACGCTTTTCGTCTTTTATCTTTTCTTTGCCCAGCAGGTAGGAGCACAATACAGGTGTCACCGTCAGTGCCACAACCGTAGAAGCTGCCAATGCCACGATGAAGGCAATGCCCAAAGGTACAAGCATACGGCCTTCCATGCCGCTCAGGAAAAACAGAGGAACGAAGCTTACCACGATAATGAGCGTGGAGTTCAGGATAGGCATACGCACTTCTTTGGAAGCGTTGAATACAACTTCCAGTATCGGCAGGCGTTCCGCTTCCGGTTTCATCCGGTTCTCCTGCAAGCGTTTGTACACGTTCTCCACATCGACAATGGCATCGTCCACCAGCGAACCGATGGCGATAGCCATACCGCCGAGGCTCATTGTGTTGATGGTGAATCCCATATAGTGCAACGCCAGCAGCGAAGCTATCAGCGATAAGGGAAGCGTCACCAATGAGATTACGGTAGTTCGTACGTTGGCAAGGAACAGGAACAGTACGATAACAACGAATATACCGCCTTCAAACAGTGATTTCTGTACGTTGCTGATGGAACTTTCTATAAAGCGGCTTTGCCTGAAAATATCGGTGCTGACTTTTACATCGGGTGGTAGGTTCTTCTGTAAGTCCTTGAGGGATGTTTCCAGTTTGTCGGTCAGTTCAAGCGTGCTTGTGGCGGGTTGCTTGGTTACGGTCAGCAGCACGGCGGGTTTGCCGCGTTCGGAAGCCGTACCCAGCTTCGGCAGTTTGGCTCCGATACGTACATCGGCAATGTCTTCCAGCAAAATGGGGGAAGCGGAATACGGAGCATTGGAAGTTGCTGGCTGGGCACTGCCGTCCTGCAATTTGACAACAGCCTTTGCCAGTTGCTCCACCCGGTCGGTGGAGATGACACCGCGCACGATGTATTCGTTTCCGTATTCATAAAGCACTCCGCCGTTGGCGTTCAGATTCATTTCACGCGTAACGTTCATCACTTCGGTAAGGGTTACGCCATAATGCCGCATCCGTTCCGGGTCGAGTTGAATCTGATACTCTTTGATGTCGCCGCCCAGTACGGCAACTTGCGCCACGCCGCCGGTAGAAAGAAGGCGCGGACGGATAGTCCAGTCGGCTATGGTGCGCAGGTCGAGCATGGAAGTCGAGTCGGCGGTAAGTCCTACAATCAGCATCTCGCCTAAGATAGACGATTGCGGGCCAAGCGTAGGCTTGCCTACATTGGAGGGAAGGGACTCGCTGACAACGGCCAGTTTCTCGCTTACAATCTGGCGTGCCAGGTAGACATCCGTTTCCCAGTCGAACTCAACCCATACAACGGAAAACCCGTTGGTGGAAGAAGAACGTACCCGGCGTACTCCCGTAGCACCGTTTACAGCCGTTTCAACAGGAAAAGTAACCAACTGTTCCACTTCCTCGGCTGCCATACCGTTGGCTTCGGTCATGATAACCACGGTTGGCGCATTCAGGTCGGGAAACACATCCACTTCCGTGTGCATTGCGGTATACGTACCGCCTATCAGCAGCAGTACCGATGCCACCAGCACCAGTATGCGGTTCTGAAGAGAGAAATGTATTATCTTGTTTAACATGACTGTACTGTTTAGTGTTCGTGGCTATGTGCCGGAATTGCATTGGTAGCGCCTGCAAGTTTCACCTGATAAGCGCCTTGAGTCACCACTTTGTCGCCTGCCTTGACTCCGGAAAGGATTTGTACCCGTTCGCCGTTATCGGCTCCAAGAGTGACCAGTTGTTTCTTGTATCCTTCCTCATCCACTTGCAGGTATACGAAGAAGCTGCCTTGTTCCTCGGTCAGAGCCGTATGGGGGAGCGAAATAACATTCTCCATAGGCGAGGAGAGCAGGAATATCTCGACAAATGAGCCGGGAATGATATCCCCTTTGTTGTCGAATTCAAAAGTGATGGGCACATAATAACCGTTGTCGCCCGATGCCTTTCCGTAAGAGAGCAGGCGACCGTTCAGGTCTTTCAGTGTATATACCTTATTGTTGTAGGGAGTGCAGAAGTTGGCGGAACCGATGGTGCGGAGATACGGATAATATTTTTCCGAAACATCGGCGCGCAGGAACAGTCTGCGGTTTTGAGTGATGCTTACGAGCGGCTGTCCCACGGTTACATAATCGCCTTCCTTTACCAACAGGTTTTTCACGTATCCGCTGATGGGAGAGGTTACCGCCTGCCCTTGGGCCGAATGGTTCTTGGCAACGGCTTCATAGCTGATACGGGCATTCTCATACGTCTGTCGGGCTTGAGCAAAGTCTTTCTCCGAAACGATTTTATTGGGGAGAAGTTCTTTCATCCGTTCATACTCTTTTCGGGCTGTTTCGTAAGCGATGCGCGCTCTTTGTACGGGGTCGCCGTCCGCCATATTCTTGGACGACAGCACCACGAGGGGAGTACCTTTGCCAACACTCATGCCCTCTATGACTTTTCCGTGAAAAGAAACGACACCTGCTACGGTAGCTACGGCAACGCTTTCGTCGCCTTGTGCGGCCATAACCTGCCCGCTGGTTTTAATCACCTGATTGAAAACGCCCGGTTCGATGGTGCTTACGGCTACTCCGGCAGCCTGCGCCTTGGCCGGGGGCAATATGATTTCGTCGCTATGTGCGGCAGCGGCTTCCCCACCGTGGTGGTGTCCGTCGTCATGGTGGTGGCCGGGGCCTTCGTTTTCATGGTTGTGCCCTTCGTGGTCATGTCCCGCATGGGCGTGTTCTTCCGTTTCGTGATTGTGTCCTTCACCGGACTTGCTGTTGCAGGAGCCTAACAGGAATAATCCTATGACTCCCATGAATAGAATTTTCTTCATGATAATTGTTTTTGTCCTTACTTGTTTAGAAATGCAAAATTAGGGAATGGTCGGTGTAACCGGGTTGCATACATTCCTGTGCCGGCAGGAGAACCGTTTCCGGCAACTATCGGTCAAGCAAGGACGGAAGGGGGCGCACGAAGCCCTGTGGCACGTGTGATGAACGTGCCGTGAAGAGATTCCAGGTAGACAAACTCTTGCCTGATACCCGTTTCCTCGGGCAGAGCCAGGAGCTTGAGAAGCGGTTCGGTAAATAATGTGTTCACCCACACGAAACACGGATGTAGGTTACTGTTGTCCGAGTTGGGTGTCTGTTGGAAGAAATGGGTGGTCATACATCCGGTGTCGCAGCAGCAATGTTCGCTGCAAGGGCCCTGATGCTGGCAGCACCCGTCGGACGGCAGGTCGTTTTTCATGCAGATTATGCCGTCTTCGTGGTGATGATGGGGAATGACAGGTACTATCAGCATAATCATGCTGATGAAGAACAGAAAGTATGCAATGTACCTTTTCGTTTTCATCCCTCTCTCTTTGATTGGTCGCAAAGATAGAAGTTAATCACTTAACTGCCAAACCCAAGATGCTAAAAAGCCTTGAATAAATCATTTAATCCTTCGCTCATACTGGGATGCGTAAAGATGAAATCCCGCAGAATGCTGTAATGCAAATCATTCTTCATGGCAAGCGATACTAAATTGATGACTTCGGGCGCATCGATACAAAACAGGGTGCAGCCTATTATGCGTCCCGTATGTGCATTGACAATGGCTTTCATCATACCGTCTATCTGCTGCAAGGTACGGGCACGCGGTATGGCGGCAGCCGGCAACCGGGACACTTGAAGCGAATAACCGCGTTTTACGGCTTCCTCTTCGGTCATGCCGATATGCGCCAACGGCGGATCTGTAAAAATGACGTATGGAACCGGAATCCTGTCATCGGTCTTTCGCTTTTTATTGCCGAACAACCGGTTGGTGATAATGCGGAAATCATCCAGGGATAAATAATCATACAAGGCTCCGCCTCTTACGTCTCCCATAGCCCATATATGCGGGGCGGTGGTCTGAAGATGTTCATTGACGATGACAGCTCCCCGGGTGTCGGTTCGTATGCCGGCTACGTGCAGGTTGAGGCCGTCGGTCATCGGTCTGCGTCCGGTGGCAAGCAACAGTGCGTCTCCTTCCCAAAAATAGGGGGTATCGTCGGAATTGTCCGTATAGGTCAATGTTATGCCATCGGCAGTGTCGTATACGGACAGGGCGTAGGCGTTCAAACGTATCTCGATGCCTTTCCTTTTCAGAGATTCCAGCATGGATTCCGCAATGTCCCGGTCGGCTTTGGGCATAAAGCGGCTGCCCGTTTCCAATAACGTGACTTTGCTTCCAAACCCCGCATACATGGTGGCAAACTCCATTCCGATAGCGCCGGCGCCAAGAATGAGCAGGCGTCCGGGAAGTTTGCTCTGTTGGAGTAGCGTTTCGCTGGTGAATACATGCTTGCTTGCATCGATTCCTTTCACGGCAGGCAGGATAGGGGTAGCTCCCGTATTGATAAAAACTTCCTTTCCTTTAAGGAGAATTTCCTTTTTATCGTGCGAGACGACCTTTACCGTATCGTCGGATACAAAAGATGCCGTACCGTCATACAACGTAATATTGGGGTGCTCCTTGATACGCTCGTGATTCTTGTCCCGCAAGAATGATACGAGCTTGTTTTTCCGCCTTATGGCGAGTGCATAATATTTGGCCTGATTGCCGTAGTCGTCCCGGTAGAGCCGTTCGGCCTGTTCCGATTCGTAAATCAGCGCTTTGGTGGGTATACACCCTACATTCACACATGTTCCTCCGTACATCTGCGGAGAACGTTCGATGATTGCCACTTTCCAGTTGCGGTTGGCAAGTTCGGCAGCCAGCAGTTTTCCGCCTTTGCCGAACCCTATGATGATAGCGTCATATTGTTTCATTTCATTCGTAATTAGGAATTTGTGGCAATGAAACAATAGGAACTGTTTGTTTGTTGCGGGAAGTAAGTTAATGAAAGTTTACCGTTCCAGTTCGCGAAGCGAATCCATTTTCTTCTTTTCAAGGAATTCATAGATGCCGCTCAGGTGCTCGGTCACCCGCTTGTTGCCGAACTCGTACACTTTGCTCACCAGTCCGTCCAGGAAGTCACGGTCGTGGCTCACAAGTATCAGTGTACCGTCGAAGTCCATGAGTGCCTGTTTCAGAATATCTTTGGTCTTCATGTCCAGGTGGTTGGTAGGCTCGTCCAGAATTAGCAGGTTTACGGGTTCCAGCAGCAGCTTAATCATGGCAAGGCGTGTGCGCTCGCCACCGGACAGCACTTTCACTTTCTTCATGGACTCTTCCGGTCCGCCGAACATGAAAGCTCCCAGCAGGTCGCGAATCTTGTTGCGGATTTCTCCTTTGGCTACGTCGTCGATGGTTTGGAATACGGTCAGGTTCTCATCCAGCAAGGATGCCTGGTTTTGGGCGAAATAGCCTATTTGTACATTGTGTCCGATGGTAAGCGTTCCTTCGTGTTCTATTTCTCCCATGATGCACTTTACCAATGTGGACTTACCTTCGCCGTTCTTGCCTACGAAAGCCACTTTGTCGCCTCTCTCTATAGTGAGGTTGGCATTCTTGAACACAACATGGTCGCCGTATGTCTTTCCTACGTTCTCCATAATCACCGGATAATTGCCGGAGCGCGGCGAGGGCGGGAATTTCAGCCGCAATGCCGAAGTATCTTCTTCGTCCACTTCCAGAAGCACCAGCTTCTCCAGCATCTTGACGCGGCTCTGCACTTGCAGGGTTTTGGAATAGGTTCCCTTGAAGCGTTCGATGAATTCTTTGGTTTCGGCGATGAACTTCTGTTGGTCGTCGTATGCCTTTTGTTGTTGTTCGCGCCGCTCTTTGCGGAGTTCCAGGTATTTGGAGTAGTTTACTTTATAGTCGTAGATTCGTCCCATGGTCACTTCAATGGTACGGGTCGTGATGTTATCCACAAACTTGCGGTCGTGGCTGATGACGATGACGGCTTTCCCATTGTTGATAAGGAACTCTTCCAGCCATTGGATGGACTCGATGTCGAGGTGGTTGGTAGGCTCGTCCAGCAGCAGTACGTCAGGTTTTTGCAGCAACAGTTTGGCAAGCTCGATGCGCATGCGCCAGCCACCGCTGAAATCGCTTGTCTGGCGGTTGAAGTCCTCTCTGGTGAATCCGAGGCCGAGCAATGCCTTTTCAACGTCCTCTTCGTAATTGGTGGCATCGATGGCATAAAACTTCTCGCTTAGGGCAGACACCTGTTCGATAAGCTCCATGTAACTGTCGCTTTCGTAGTCGGTACGGGTCTCCAGTTCCTTGTTCATGCGGTCTATCTCTGCTTCCATCTCGTGCAGGTGGGCAAAGGCCTGTGCCGTTTCCTGAAAGACGGTACGTCCGTCTTCCGTCATCAGATGCTGGGGCAGATAGGCGATGACACAATCTTTCGGTGCGGAGATTTTGCCGCGGGTGGGCTGCCGCACTCCGGCGAGTATTTTGAGTAATGTACTTTTTCCGGCTCCGTTCTTTCCCATGAGGGCGATACGGTCTTTTTCGTTGATTACGAAGGATATGTCACTGAATAAGGTTGTGCCGCCGAATTCTACGGCGAGTCCGTCAATAGAAATCATTATGTCGTTTTTAAAAATAAGGTGCAAAGATAATGCAAATATATTATTTTTTATACCTTTGTCTCGGACAAACAATAATACAGGTTATGGAAATCGATAATCAATCGGTAGATTACCGTCCGCTCATCCTTGTTGCGGAAGACGATGATAGTAACTTTAAGTTGATAAAGGCTATTATAGGGAGAAAGTGTGAGATAATGTGGGCGAAGAACGGTGAGGAGATTGTCTCTTTGTTTCGTGAATACCGTGACAAGGCGGATGCAATACTGATGGATATTAAGATGCCTGTAATGAATGGTTTGGAAGCTACGCAAATTATACGCCGGGAGGGCGGAACATTGCCTGTTATCATGCAAACGGCCTATGCTTTCTCTGCCGACCGTGAAAATGCCATAAAGAGCGGCGCTTCGGAAGTATTGGTAAAGCCCATTACATTGAGCGCCTTGCGCAACTGCTTGAGCAGTTACCTTCCCCGACTGGAATGGTAGGTTTTCCGCAATGAAAAGATAACTGTATCTTAGGGCTTGTGGAAAAACATCCTCACAAAGAATTCTCAAAAGAATGCTGAACAAAAATTAAGCAGGTTCTGAACAAAATTTCTATTCTTCTGTTAATGAAGTCTAACCAAAATTTAACGGAATGAATAGTAAACTGCGCTTTTTATTAATATCACTGTTTATATTCTTCGTGGCAGCATTACAGGCTTCTGCAGACGGTGATATCCGTGTATCGGGCGTTGTGATGTCGGAAGGAGAACCTTTGCCGGGAGCATCGGTATTGGTGAAAGGTACTCACAACGGAACGGTAACTGACGTTGACGGGAAATATACCCTTACCGTACCGGCGGACGGTACGCTGGTCTTTAGCTTTATCGGACTGAAAACCACAGAACAGAAAGTCAATGGACGCACAGTTGTCAATGCGGAATTGCTTCCGGACAGCGAACAACTGGATGAGGTAATGGTGGTGGCTTATGCCACTGCCAAGAAGTATAGCTTTACGGGAGCGGCTTCCACGGTAAAGGGGAGCGAGATTGCCAAGATGCAGGTGTCCAATGTATCGCGTGCGCTCGAAGGTACGGTTTCCGGACTTCAGGCAAGTGCGCCCAGCGGCCAGCCGGGTACGGATGCCGAAATACGTATTCGCGGTATCGGCTCTATCAATGCGTCAAGCGCCCCGCTTTATGTGGTGGACGGCGTCCCTTTCGACGGTAGTATCAACTCCATTAATCCGGAAGATATAGCTTCGCTGACGGTACTGAAAGATGCCGCTTCGGCTGCTCTCTACGGTTCGCGGGGAGCTAACGGTGTCATTATCATAACCACCAAGCAGGGACATACCGACTCGAAAACCACGGTCAGCATCAATGCCAGCTTCGGCGGTTCCAACCGGGCTATCCGCGATTACGACCGTGTCGGAACCAATCAGTACTTCGAACTCTATTGGGAAGCTTTGCGCAACCAATATGCTCTGAATTCGGATAAATATACTCCGCAGACCGCAGCCGCCCAAGCCTCGAAAGACCTGGTAGGCAAGCTGATGGGCGGCGGCCCTAATCCCTACGGACCCAACTATCCGCAACCTGTAGGTACGGACGGCAAACTGCTTGCCGGCGCTACTCCGCTTTGGAATGTGGATTGGCAGAAGGAAATGGAACAACAGGCATTGCGTACGGAAGTCGGATTGAATGTTTCCGGTGGCGGAAAGACCAACCAGTACTATTTCTCGGCCGGCTATCTGAACGACAAGGGTATTGCCCTTGAGTCCGGTTACCAACGCTTCAACTTGCGTTCCAACATTTCGAGCGAGATAACCCGTTGGTTGCGTGGCGGTGTGAATATGAGCTATGCCCACTCCATACAGAACTATCCGGTTTCGTCCGATGCCAAGACGAGCAATGTCATTAACGCCGGACGTCTAATGCCCGATTTTTATCCTGTGTATGAGATGAATGCCGACGGTACATATAAACTCGACTCGGAAGGAAAGCGGATTTACGACTTTGGTTCCTACCGGCCGTCGGGCGCTACAGCCAACTGGAACCTGCCTGCAACCTTACCCAATGATAAATCCGAGCGTATGCGGGACGAGTTCTCCGGACGTACTTTCCTTGAGGTCACTTTCCTTGAAGGGTTGAAATTCAAGACCAGCTTCAACTTCGACCTGATAGACTACAATACGCTGGATTATACCAATCCCAAAATTGGTCCTGCCGTCAATACGGGCGGTGGAGCAAGCCGCGAATATACCCGTACCTTCTCCTGGACATGGAATAACATCGTGACCTACGATAAGACTTTCGGCGAGCATCACTTCAATATCCTTGCCGGACAAGAGGCTTACTCTTACCGTTACGATGTGTTGCAGGCGGCACGAAGCAACATGGCTGTGCCCGATATGCCGGAACTGGCTGTCGGTTCGCTTGTAACCGCAGGCACGGGCTATCGCATCGATTATTCACTGTTAGGCTATCTTATCAATGCCCAATATGACTACCGGAGCAAGTATTTCTTCTCCGCTTCCTACCGTCGCGACGGTTCCTCGCGTTTCGCACCGGGTACACGCTGGGGCAATTTCTGGTCGTTGGGAGCTTCGTGGCGCATAGACCGCGAAGCGTTCATGCAGAATACCGCCGACTGGCTTTCCGCCCTGACCTTAAAGGCCAGTTATGGCGCGCAGGGCAATGACAACTTAGGTACGTATTATGCCAGCAGCGGACTGTATTCTATCGTTTCACAGGCAGGTGAGAATGCTTTGGTGTCCGACCGTCTTGCAACGCCCGATTTGAAATGGGAGACTAACCTCAACCTCAATGTAGGTATCGACTTTTCATTGTTCGATAACCGTTTCTCCGGTTCGTTCGATTTCTTCCAGCGTCGTTCCAAAGACCTGCTGTATTCCCGTCCGTTGGCAACTTCCCTGGGTTATACTTCTATGGACGAGAATATAGGTGCATTGAAGAATACGGGCTTTGAAATAGACCTCAAAGGAACGCTCATACACACCCGTGATTTTATGTGGCGTATGGGTGTCAACCTTACGCACTACAAGAACGTGGTGACCGACCTTCCGCTGAAAGACATGCCCGTTACCGGAGTTACCCGCCTGAAGGAAGGGCGTTCGGTCTATGACTTCTACCTGCGCGAATGGGCAGGGGTAGACCCGGACAACGGCGACCCGCTGTGGTATAAGAACGTGAAGGATGAGCAGGGCAATATCACCGGACGCACCACCACCAATGACTATGCTCAGGCTGATTATTACTATGTGGACAAATCCTCGCTCCCTAAGGTGTATGGCGGGTTCAACACCGCTTTCTCATACAAGGGTTTTGAGTTATCCGCCATCTTTGCCTACAGCATAGGCGGTTATATCGTAGACCGTGACGTTACGATGCTGTGGAGCAACGGAAGCAATCCGGGACGTGCCTGGTCTACCGAGATACTGAAACGCTGGACGCCGGAAAACCGCTACACGGACGTGCCGGCCCTGAAAACAGTGTCCAATAACTGGAACTCCAACTCCACCCGCAATCTGTTCAACAATTCGTATCTGCGGATGAAGAACATCACGCTGTCCTACAACTTCCCGCAGCCGTTGATAAAGAAAATCAGCCTGAACAGCCTGCAACTTTTTGTACAGGCGGACAACCTGCTGACTTTCTCCAAGAATCAGGGACTGGACCCGGAGCAGGGCATCACAGGACTGACCTATTACCGTTATCCTGCCATGCGTTCCATTTCGGGCGGGCTTAATGTTTCATTCTAAATCACTGTTAACAATGAATACTTTCCTTAAAAATACAGCAATCCTCGCAGTGGGATTATTATCCGTCTTGTCCTCGTGCAGCGGAGACTTTCTCGACAACAAACCTACGGACGCCGTAGATTCGGGTATCGTCCCCGTACCTTCCAATGCCGGACGTATCTTCAACGGTGCATGGTATAACTTGTTTGAGTACAGCAGTACGTATGCCAATATCGGCTATCGTGCCCTGATGTTGCAGGACGACATGATGGCGGACGATGTGGTGTCGCGTCCGATGTATGGTTTCAACTCATCCTACCAGTTTAACGATGTGGGGATGCCGGCCAACAACCGCACCGCATTTGCCTGGTATCTGATGTACAAGACTATCGACAATTGCAATACCGCCATTTCCATTACCGCGACCGGTGATGATAATACGGCCGATTTCCGCCATTCCCAGGGGCAAGCCTACGCTTTGCGGGCTTTCTGTTATCTGCATCTGGCTCAGCACTACCAGTTTACTTACCTGAAAGATCCTTCCGCACCGGCTGTTCCTCTTTATACGGAACCTACCGCCTCTACGACAGAGCCCAAAGGGAAGGCTACCCTGGAAGAGATATATACGCAGATATTCAAAGACCTGAATAAGGCTAAGGAGCTTCTTGAAGGGTATGTCCGTCCGGACGACAAATCCAAGTTCAAGCCGGATGTAAGTGTTGTCAACGGATTGCTGGCACGTGCCTGTTTGCTTACCGGACAATGGAATGAAGCCGCCGGGGCTGCACTTGAGGCGGCTGAAGGATATACTTTGATGACGGATGCCAAAACGTATATGGGCTTTAACGATATATCCAATACCGAGTGGATGTGGGGGCATCCCCAATCTGTGAGTCAGTCCGACGCCAGTTATAATTTCTATTATATTGATGTGGTGACTCCCGATGCGTATAACAGTTTTATGGCCGATCCGCATTTTAAGGACATTTTCGAAACGGGGGATATCCGTCTGGAGCTGTTCCAGTGGATGCGCGAAGGCTATTTGGGTTATCGCAAGTTCCGCATCCGTGCCGACCAGACCGGTGATATCGTTGTGATGCGTTCCGCCGAGATGTATCTGATAGCTGCGGAAGCACTGGCTCGTGAAGGACGGTTGGAGGAAGCTGTGAAGCCGTTGAACACATTGCGTAATGCCCGCGGACTTGCCGATTATGACCTGGCAGGCAAGACGCAGGAACGGCTTGTCGATGATATTCTGCTGGAACGCCGCCGCGAATTGTGGGGTGAGGGATTCGGCATTACCGATATTCTCCGTACGCAACGTTCGGTAGAACGCATGCCGTTGACGAAAGAGGAAGCGGAGAAAACGTACGATTGCTGGCAGCAGGGAGATACTTATAGGGAATATAACCCCGAAGGTCATTGGTTTACTTCCTTTCCCGACGGAACGAAGTTTGTGCCGAACAGTGTGTATTATCTGTATGCCATTCCGGAAAAGGAGACGAATGCGAATCCTAATCTATAGGAGAGGAGTGTTGGGAAGTGATTGATGTTTTTTTAGGCACGGGATTACGCAGAATTACACGGATTTATTTTATTCTTTTTCCGCGTAATTCCGTGTAATCCCGTACCTAAAAATAGTACCCTGAATAGTGCGTAACCGGCATATCTTCAGATTTGTTACTCCGTCTTCTTACTTTCTCTTTCCTGCATTTTGCGTTTCACGAACTCAATCTTCAAGTTGGCCTCTTCCATATTCTTCTTGATTTCCGTGATGGAAGACAGCAGTTGCGCCAGTTCATAGACAGCTGCCACCGCCTTGCGGTCGTTCGGTGTCATGACAGTGGCATAGGAACGTTCGCCAAGATAGTGTACGCGGATATTCTTGTCTTTATTCAGATTGAGGAAAGCGATTACATTACCGTCTTCGCCCAGCTTATAGTCCGCTTTCTCTATCTTCTCGCCCAAATCGGTCGTTTCATAGCTGTCCTTGGAAGCCGGGGTTTCGGCAAAACTGCCGTCGGGTGCAGTGACTTTCACTGCGAGGTGATGGATGTTATGCGGGCCGCAATAGATGGAAGTCATGCTCATCACTCCGGTCTCATCTACCTGAAAACGCAGGTAAGAGCGGTGCAGGTTCTTTTCTATCACTTGTGAGGGATGCAGGTAATTGCCGATTTTTTGATATTCGGCATCTTTCTCGAAAGTATAATTCTTCTTGATGGCATCCACCTCTTTTTGTTTTTCCTGGAGCATACTGTCGAGGTAGACCAGCGTTTTCTCCTGTTCTTTCAGTTCCACCTGCTGCATCAGTCCGATACCCTCGCGGCGTGTTTCAAAGGCCTTCGGATAGAGTATCTTGATGCTGTCAATCTGAATCTTCGCTTCGCTGTAATCTCCGCGTTCAAACGCTTCGCGGGCTGCCTGGAGTTTCTCTCCTGCTTTTTTCTCTACATTGCTGCAAGAGAAGAGCGTGCAGCAGAGGCACGCAAGGAATGCTGCTTTCTTCATAATTTTCATTCTTGATGTTAGTGGGGGCAAAAATAAAAAATAATATCCGTATCTTTGCACCCTCAAAATGATTTATTGACAAATGATTGAATTGACGACAGAAGAACTGAAGCAGCGTTTCAGTGACAGCATATTTAAGCGGATTTCCGAAACAGCGGATGAATTGGGACTGGAGTGCTACGTAGTCGGCGGCTACGTGCGCGACATATTCCTGCAGCGTCCTTCCAAAGACATCGATGTGGTAGTAGTGGGCAGCGGCATTGCAATGGCCGAGGCGCTTGCCAGGCGTTTGGGACGCGGCGCTCATCTTTCTGTTTTCAAGAATTTCGGGACGGCGCAGTTGAAGTATCACGGTACGGAAGTGGAGTTTGTGGGTGCACGTAAAGAGTCCTACACGCACGACTCGCGCAAACCGATTGTAGAGGACGGCTCGCTGGAAGACGACCAGAACCGCCGGGATTTTACTATCAATGCCTTGGCGGTCTGCCTGAACAGTCAGCGTTACGGCGAGTTGGTAGACCCCTTCGGCGGCATGGCGGACATGAAGGAGAAGACCATCCGCACGCCGCTCGACCCGGACATCACCTTCAGCGACGACCCTCTGCGCATGATGCGTTGTATCCGCTTTGCCACCCAACTGAATTTCTATATCGACGATGATACTTTCGAATCCTTATGCCGCAACAAAGAGCGCATCTCCATCATATCCAAAGAGCGCATTGCAGACGAGCTGAACAAGATTCTGCTTTCTCCCGTTCCGTCCAAAGGATTTATAGACTTGGACCGTTCGGGCCTGTTGCAGCTCATCTTCCCGGAACTGGTTGCCTTGCAAGGCGTTGAAACCCGTAATGGCAGGGCGCATAAGGACAACTTCTACCATACGCTCGAAGTGCTCGATAATATTAGCAAAAAGACCGATAACCTCTGGCTGCGCTGGGCAGCCCTTCTGCACGATATAGCCAAACCGGCGACCAAACGCTGGGAACCTCGTGCCGGATGGACATTCCACAACCATAACTTCATCGGCGAGAAGATGATACCCGATATCTTCCGGAGAATGAAGCTTCCCATGAATGAGAAGATGAAATACGTGCAGAAGCTGGTAGGGTTGCACATGCGTCCCATAGTGATAGCGGATGATGTGGTGACCGACTCGGCCGTACGCCGTCTGCTGTTTGAGGCTGGCGATGATATAGACGACCTCATGACCTTGTGCGAGGCCGATATCACTTCCAAGAACATGGAGCGCAAGCAGCGCTTTCTGAACAACTTCCAACTGGTGCGTCAGAAACTGAAGGACTTGGAAGAGCGCGACCGTATCCGTAACTTCCAGCCTCCTGTCAGCGGTGAAGAGATTATGAAAACATTCAATCTTCCCCCCTGTCAGCAAGTGGGTGCATTGAAGAGTGCTATTAAGGATGCCATATTGGACGGCGTCATTCCCAATGAGTATGAAGCTGCCCGTGCGTTTATGCTGCAACGGGCGGAAAAAATGGGGCTGAAATAGGCCACTCTATGGAAGAAAACAGGGAGTGTGTCAAAATTCAATTTTGAGGAGATAAACTTTTAACTTGAAATTTGCACATTCTGAAAGAATCGAGGAAAGGGTCGTATCATAACTCTCAAAGTGGAGTTTGATACGACCCTTTTAAAGGTTATAATTACAATCTGTAACTTTTCAGAGGCTCATTTTAGTTTTGACAACCTCTTAGCAAAATGTATATCGCTTGACTTTCGGTTGATAAAGGAATGTCCTTACTCTTCCGCCTGGAATTTTCGGCTCACCTTCATCAGGTTGATGGAGTAGGTCACAATATTCTGTGCTTCCTGTATCATCGTCAGATACACCATGCTTACCTTAATGCTGCCGGACTGGCTTTGAATGCGCTGTAACTCTTCGCGTTTCAGGTGAGCGAGCTGGCCGTTCAGGTCGTTGGCTTTGTGTATATCTTCCTCGAAGTTATTGTAGTTGTTGTTCTCCAGCTTGTGGCGGCACACCTGCAACAGGTAAACGATGTCTTCCGTTACATCGGCAAACTCACCTTTCTGGATGGTGTCGAGCGGTTTGAAGTTATTGTCGATATGCTCCAGACACGGTTCGCAAAGACGTCCCACACTATATACCAGTTCGCTGGCAAAGTCATTGCCCTGGTAGTAGTAAAGTCCTTTTTCGAGCACCGTATTGTTGTCCAGGCGGCACATGGCAAGCGTACCGGTACGTTTCATTTGTTTAATCAGTTGTTTCTCGAACTTCACGGAACCCATTGCCCGGCGCAGTCCGCGCAGGTTTTCGTGCAGGAAAGCGGTGACGGTGCGTTCGAAGTTATCTTCCGTAAATTCCAGTATTTTACCTAATTCCTCACGGGTGTGCTTGCGCAGCAATTCCAGAATTTCCATGTTGTCTGTGCTCTGCATCAGTTGCTTGATGGTAGCGTTTCCTTTTTCCTTCTCTTTGCGCTTCTTGTACATTATTTGGCTGCGTATCAGCATGAATACTGCCAGACCGATAAGGGCGATGATAGCGATTGTACCGCCGAAATGAATTACGAAGGTAACGAAGAAACAGATGGTAAACGCCGCTCCGGCAGTGATGAACCAGCCACCGATAACGCTCAGTACGCCGGTGATACGGAATACGGCGGAGTCACGTCCCCAGGCGCGGTCGGCAAGGGAAGTACCCATAGCCACCATGAAAGTAACGTAAGTGGTGGAGAGCGGGAGTTTCAGTGAGGTACCCAGGGCAATCAGCAGGCCGGCAAGTACCAGATTGATAGAAGCACGTACCAAGTCGAACGCCGCACCGTCGGCAATGATGGCTTCGTCCTTTTGGAAACGGGTCTCAATCCAGCGTTTGCCGCTTTCGGGCATCACTTTGGAAAGTCCGTTGGCTATCGTCATACTGAAACGTACCAGTGTACGTGCTATGGGAGTGCTGCCGAAGCTCTCTTCACCTTCGTCCTGGCGGGAGAGGTCGACGGAAGTCTTGATTACATTGTGTGCTTTCTTGGATGTGCACAGTGCATATACCATGATGGCGCCCGCACCGATAAGGAAGTACCACGGCGTTTTGGCAGGGCCGAGCAGTGAGGTCATCAGGAAGCCGTCGGGACCTGCGGCAGTGCCGTTGGTCGTATAGTCGATGAAAGAGGAGTAACCGGCAAGGGGCACACCTATGAAGTTCACCAAGTCGTTGCCGGCAAAGGCGAGGGCGAGGGCGAAGGTACCCAGAAGCACCACTATCTTGAATACGTTTACCTTGCACCAGTGCAGCACCTGCATCAATATGGTGAAGAACACGAAGAAGCAGCCGATGAGCATAGCAGTGTTCTCCTGTATCCAGTGCTTGTTTTCGGGAGTCATGAAAGAGCTGTCCTTCAAACCTTTTATCAGCATGAAGTAGATGATGGAAGTAGCTGCGATACCGCCGAAGATACCGATGCTGTACTTCATCTTTTTGGTGTAGTTGAAGGTGAAGACGATACGTGCCAGCCATTGCACCAGCATACCGAAGAAGAAGGCGATGGCTACGGATACGAATATCGCCATGATAACGGACAATGCCTTGTCTGTGTTGATAAGATCGCCCAACCCGAGCGTATCGCTGCCGTACACTTTGATGAGGGCGAGGGCAAAGGTTCCGCCCAGCAGCTCAAAGACCATGGATACGGTGGTGGATGTCGGCATTCCCATGGTGTTGAATACATCCAGCAGTACCACGTCTGTCAGCATCACTGCCAACAGGATACACATGATTTCCGCAAAATAAAAATGCTCCGGCTGGTAGATACCGTGACGGGCGATGTCCATCATGCCGTTGGAGAGGGCAGCGCCGATGAATACACCGATACCTGCTATAAACAGTATCGTCTTGAAAGATGCTGCTTTGGCTCCGACAGCAGATTGTAGAAAGTTAACCGCATCATTACTGACACCCACGACGAGGTCGAAGACCGCGAGGACGAACAGAAAGATGACAATGCATAAGTAGATAGTTTCCATAACATGTATTTTATTTCCGGTTGCAAAGGAACGTGTTTCGTGTTGCAGGGAAATGTCATATATGTTACAGAAATGTTACAAACTTCTCTCTCAGCTTTCCACTCTCAGTTCTCCGCTTTTCAGGTATTCGTAGAAAGTATATTGCGCCCGTACTTTCTCCTTTTGCGGACGGGCTGATTTCCAGCGGTTACGCAGGTGGTCGTCCACAAAGCAGGCTTTGCGCTTGTCCGAGAGCTGGATGGAAAGCATGTCCGACAGTTCCCGTTTCAAATCCGGGTCCAGAATTGGGGTTACAGCCTCTATGCGGCGATACAGGTTCCGGCGCATCCAGTCCGGCGAACCGAGGAAAAGTTTCGGCTTCCCGCCGTTGCCGAAGTACCACACGCGGGCATGTTCCAGAAATGTATCCACAATACGTGTTACACGGATGTTACGGCTGTACTTCCGTCCGGGAATGAGGCAGCAGATACCCCGTACGATAAGGTCTATCCTGACTCCGGCCTGCGAGGCTTCGTACAGGCGGTCTATCATGGCGGGGTCTTGCAGGGCGTTCATTTTGAGTATAATCCTTCCTTGTTTTCCGCTTTTCGCCAGTTCTATTTCATGGTCGATGAGGCGGTTCAGTTCGGGAATCAGGTTGAAGCGTGCCACCAGCAGGCGGTGGAACACGGGATTTTCCTTGCCCTGAAAAGTGCGGAACAGGTTGTGCAGGTCGTTTACGAGTATGGGGTTGCAGGTGAACAGACCGGAGTCGGCATAGAGCGTGGCGGTCTTTTCGTTGAAGTTTCCGGTGCTGATGTAGGCATAGCTGGGCAGTTTGTGGCCTTGTCTGTCGCGGCGCAGCACAAGGGCTACTTTGGCATGTACCTTCAGTCCGGGCAGGCTGAACAGGATATTGATACCGGCGGCTTTCATCATCTCGGCGGTGGCAAGGTTGTTCTCCTCGTCGAAACGGGCTTTCAGCTCTACGAAAACGGTTACTTTCTTACCGTTCTGCGCGGCGGCTATCAGGGTGTTGATAACTGCGGAGTTTTCCGCAACGCGGTATTGGGTTACCATGATTTCGCGCACGGTGGGTTCGTGTACGGCTTCGTACAGGAAATGGATGAAGTGCTCGAAAGAGTGGTACGGGTAGTGCAACAGCAGGTCTTTTTTCTCCACATACCGGAAGATGGACTCCCGCTCGTCCAGGCAGGTCAGCTTCATGGGCTGAGGCTTGCGGATGGGGCGCACGGCATTGTTCGGATTGGGCAGATGCCGCAGGTCTTCCATATTGAGGTGTTTGTCGCCCGGAACCAGTTCCTGGCGGTTGATGCGGAAGGCATCTACAAGGAAGTCCAGAAAATCGTCGGGCATGGCGCGGTCGTATACAAAACGGCAGACGGCTCCTATCTTGCGTTTTTTCACTTTGCTTTTCACCTGCTCTATAATTTCGGATGTGTTGGCGGACTCGTCTATCAGTATGTCCGCATCCCGCGAAATCTTGATGCAGTAGCTGCTGTCCACATCGTAGCCGGGGAATATCGTGTCGATATTGGCTTTGATGATGTCCTCGATGAACATCAGGTAGTAGTTCTTCCCGTGCTTGGGCAGCTCGATGAAGCGGGGCACTTTGCTGTAGGGCAGCTTCATCACGAAGTATTGGGGAGTTCTTCCTTTGTTTGCTTGTCCCTCTGTGCCCTTGTCTCCTTTCGGATACAGTCGTATGGCAAGGTACAGGCGGTTGTCGCGCAGGAACGATATTACCTTGTCCTTGCTGACGGGTACGGGAGAGAGATACGGAAAGATTTCTTCCCGGAAGAAGCTCCGCAGGAATTCTTTATGAAAAGGCTCTACGTTGCGGCTCTGGTAGAAGATGATGTGCTGTTGCCGTAGGGCGGGCAGTATTTTCTGTTCGTAGATGCGGATACGCTCTTCCAGTTGGCGGTTCACCTCTTCGTTGATTTCGGACACCAGTTGCATGGCGGACTGCACACTCTCTTCATCGCTGTGTGCGGCGCCGGTGGCAATGGCCTTATGGTCGGCCACACGTATTTTGTAGAACTCTTCCAGGTTGGACGAGTATATGGATATAAAGTTGATGCGCTCGTACAGCGGCAGTGTATCGTCTTCCGCTTCCAGCAATACCCGGTAGTTGAATGACAGCCAACTGATGTCGCGCTTGAAATATCTGCTCTCCATAAATAAGATTAGGTTTATTTTCCAAATATAGCTACCTTTGCACACATAAACAAATGAAAAATGACAAAAGTTGGTTTACTGTCGGATACGCACGGGTATTGGGATGAGAAGTATTTGCAGTACTTCGAGCCGTGCGATGAAATATGGCATGCAGGTGACATCGGTACATTGGAAGTGGCACAGAAGCTGGCGGCTTTCCGTCCGTTCCGTGCGGTGTACGGCAACATAGACGGGCAGGATCTGCGCCGGCTCTATCCGCAGGTGCTCCGTTTTACGGTAGATGGCGCCGAGGTGATGATGAAACATATCGGCGGCTATCCCGGCAAATACGATCCGTCCATACAGGGAAGCATTCTGGTGCATCCGCCCAAACTGTTCATCAGCGGTCATTCGCATATATTGAAGGTGAAGTTCGACAAGACACTGAGCATGCTTCATATAAACCCTGGCGCAGCGGGCATTTACGGCTTTCATAAAGTGCGTACCATGGTGCGTTTCGTTGTGGACAACGGCGTGTTCAAAGACCTTGAAGTCATAGAGCTTGCAGGCTGATTTTGACTTTATTATTTTGTCATGTCAGAACTTTTTCAGAACTTTGTGCCCTGAATAGCAACGAGAGCCGTGGGGCATTGTCCTCCTTCTTATTTTATTCTACATTTGAAGTCAATCCAATAAAGAACTGAAATATGAAAGGAATTATTCTTGCAGGTGGCAGCGCCACTCGTCTCTATCCATTGTCAAAGGCTATCTCCAAGCAGATTATGCCGGTCTACGACAAACCCATGATTTACTATCCCCTTTCCACATTGATGCTGGCGGGAATACGTGAAGTGCTGATTATCTCCACTCCACGCGACTTACCCATGTTTCGCGATTTGTTAGGAACAGGCGAGGAGCTTGGTATGTCTTTTTCTTATAAGATACAGGAAAAGCCCAACGGACTGGCACAGGCTTTCGTGCTTGGAGCGGAATTTCTGAACGGTGAGCCGGGATGCCTTATCTTGGGCGATAATATGTTCTATGGTCAGGGCTTTTCCGCCATGTTGAAGCGTGCCGCTTCTATCGAGAAGGGTGCATGTATCTTCGGCTATTATGTAAAAGACCCGCGTGCATACGGCGTGGTAGAGTTCGATGCCGACGGCAAGGCCATCTCTCTGGAAGAGAAACCGGCACAGCCCAAGAGCAATTATGCGGTTCCCGGTTTGTACTTCTACGATTCTACTGTGACGGAAAAGGCCGCCGCCTTGAAGCCTTCTGCCCGCGGTGAATATGAAATAACCGACCTCAACCGTCTTTATCTGGAAGAAGGAACGCTGAAAGTGGAACTCTTCGGACGTGGATTCGCCTGGTTGGATACGGGTAATTGCGACAGCCTGCTCGAAGCAAGCAATTTCGTTGCCACCATACAGAACCGTCAGGGGTTCCGTGTGAGCTGTATCGAGGAGATAGCATGGCGCAAAGGCTGGATAGATGTAGACCAGCTCCATCGTCTCGGCGAACAGCTCGGAAAAACCGAGTACGGCAAATATCTGATGGAACTTGCAGACTCGTACCGCTGACAAGAAACATGTGACTTCTCTATTTCTTAATTTTTAATTCTCAATTTTTAATTTATGAAGACTTATCTTGTAACCGGTGCTGCCGGTTTTATCGGAGCTAATTATATAAAGTATATTCTGGCAAAGCACGACGATATAAAAGTTGTAATATTGGATGCCCTGACCTATGCGGGCAATTTAGGTACTATTGCCAAGGACATTGATGATGAACGTTGCTTCTTCGTGAAAGGCGACATCTGCGACCGTATCCTTGCCGATGAACTGTTTGCCAAATATAAATTCGATTATGTGGTGAACTTCGCAGCCGAAAGCCATGTAGACCGCAGTATCGAGAACCCGCAACTGTTCCTTATGACCAACATTCTGGGTACTCAGAATCTGCTGGATGCCGCCCGTCGTGCATGGGTGACGGGTAAGGACGAGTCAGGCTATCCTACCTGGCGTAACGGAGTGCGCTATCATCAGGTATCTACGGACGAGGTTTACGGTTCGCTGGGAGCGGAAGGCTTTTTCACGGAGAAGACCCCGCTGTGTCCGCATAGCCCGTACAGCGCCTCTAAGACTAGTGCCGATATGGTGGTGATGGCCTATCACGATACCTACAAAATGCCTGTCACCATTACCCGCTGTTCCAATAACTACGGCCCGTATCACTTCCCGGAAAAACTGATTCCGCTGATTATAAAGAATATCCTTGAAGGCAAGAACCTGCCGGTGTACGGTGACGGCAGCAATGTACGCGACTGGCTGTACGTGGAAGACCACTGCAAGGCCATCGACCTTGTGGTGCGCAAAGGCGTGGAAGGTGAGGTTTATAACGTAGGCGGCCATAACGAAAAGACCAATCTGGAAATTGTAAAACTGACTATCGCTACTATCCGCCGTCTCATGGAAGAGGAACCGAAATACCGTGCAGTCCTGAAAAAGCAAGTGAAAGATGCCGGCGGACAGATTGACATCAGTTGGATAAACGAGGATTTGATAACGTTCGTGAAGGACCGCCTCGGTCATGACCAGCGTTATGCCATCGACCCCACCAAGATAACGGATGCCTTAGGCTGGTATCCCGAAACAAAATTTGAAGTGGGTATCGTTAAGACCATCGAATGGTATCTGAATAATCAGGACTGGGTGGAAGAAGTTACCAGCGGCGATTATCAGAAGTACTACGAAAGAATGTACGGAAAGAAATAACCGTTACAGAATAAAGGCAAGGCTTAGCAACAAGCCGAAGAACAGCATATTACGTGAAGTTTCACCTAATATGCTGTTTAGTTTTTTACCGCTTCGTATGGCTACCATTCTGCGCCAGGTCAGTACATGCAGACAGAGGTAGACGCAGGGAGCCCAGATAAAGGCAAGCGGCTCTATTTTGCCGGTATAAACAAACCATAGGCTGAGCAAGGCAGCTGCCACACCTAATCCCAGATACAGGTAACGGCCGAAAGGTTCGCCGAAACGGACAATCAGCGTACGTTTGCCGCTGAGGGCGTCCTGTTCCCGGTCGCGGTAGTTGTTTACGACCAGCAAGGTGTCTATTACCAGGCCACAGATGAACGAGGCTACCCATACGTCGGCCGTAATGACGTGGGCTTGTACGTAATAAGTTCCGCCTACGGGGATAAAGCCGAAGAAAACCAGTACGAGCAAGTCACCCCAGCCTTTGTAGGAGAGTAGGGTGGTGTATAGGAAAGCGAATATTACGCAGAGCAACCCCAGCAGTATCAGTTCCCAACCGCCGTGAGGCAATTGTCCCCAGCACTGCTGCAAGAGTGTGCAACCTATGAGGCAGGAGAATATGAGCATGCCTGCTATCCCTCGTTTCATGGCTGTGGGAGTAATCCAGCCTTGTGCGCAGGCGCGTTCGGGGCCGAGGCGGTCTGCACGGTCACTACCTTTCAGGTAATCGTAAAGGTCGTTGATGAAATTGGCGGCAATCTGCATGCCGCAGGCAAACAGCGCACATAGCAGCGCCGGTATGATGTTGAATGTTTCATCGGCAAATGCTAGGGCGGAACCTGTCAATACGGGAATAACGGCTCCCGTCAGTGTCTTGGGACGGGCGGCAAGTATCCATGCGTGGAACGAGTTGGTAGCTATTGCTTTCATGTCGTACTTTTAGAAAGTTATACTACAAAGATAGTTAAAGGATTTGTTATCTTTGCACTGCTATTCGGGTAAAATTATTCGTTGTACCAAACAATAAAGATAAATCTATGGCTCAAGCGCTGTTTTATAGAGGGTTCGGGAGACTGCTGTTTTTTTCTTTTCCGGTATTGCTGTTCTTTTCATCATGCCGGTCTGCGCGTAATTTTACCTCTCCTCTTCCCGGTGAGTATTCTGTCCGGATATCCGGATTTCCGGCATCCGGATATAAGAATGTGAAGCGCGTCAGGCAGTATGAGTTTGCACACCGTGATGTTCCTGCCGCATTCGACGGTTGCCGGCTGGCTTTTGTTTCGGATTTGCACTACCGTAGTTTGCTGAAAGAGAAAGGGCTGAAGGACATCACCCGACTGTTGAATGATTTGCAGGTCGATGCCTTGCTGATAGGTGGCGACCTGCATGAGGGCTGCGAGTATGTTCCGGCTGTGATTGCGGCATTGGGAGCTGTGAAAGCGCCTTTGGGCACTTATGCCGTTCTTGGAAACAATGATTATGAGGCTTGTTACGATGATATTCTAAAGGAAATGGAGCGTCAGGGTATCCGTTTGCTGGAGCATAAAGCGGATACTTTGAAACGGAATGGTGAGCGGATTGTGATAGCCGGGGTGCGCAATCCTTTCAATCTTGAACGGAACGGGCAGTCGCCTACGCTTTCCCTCTCTCCCGATGACTTCGTCATATTGCTGACGCATACTCCCGATTATGCCGAAGATGTTCCCATAACCAATGCCGATCTTGTGCTTGCAGGACATACGCATGGCGGGCAGGTAACGCTGTTTGGGCTGTATGCTCCTGTAGTTCCTTCTCGTTACGGGCAACGTTTTCTGAAAGGGATAAAGACCAATTCCGAGAAGCAACCTGTCATCATAACAAATGGTATCGGAACTTCCAGTAAGAATCTGCGGTTGTTTGCACCAAGTGAGGTGGTAGTCTTGACGCTGAGAAAGTTATAAGCGTATTTATATTTGTGCCATGCCTGTGGCACAACTGTGCCTATTGGACGGCACAACTGTGCCACCCTAAGAACACATTATGCTGTCAGGGTGGAATAGTTGGAGGATGTCTTTTACGTCATCACTCTGATATTTCAAACAGATGATGGTGTTGCTGAAAACGCAAAATGGATATATCCCGCGTTTTATAAGTAGGGATTTACTTCTACATCTTGAGGCTTTTCTTCTACGGTGTCGTCAACCGAAATTCCCATGTCAATTCTACCGCTGGCGCTGGTTTTTATATTCAGTTTATACCATTTTGCCGCTTCAAGCTGAATGGTTTGCGTTGCTGTACGTACATTGCCTTTATATGTACCGGAAACGGTGCATTTCAGATTAGGATTTTTACTGTCGATGTTAAAAAACGCTGCATCGTATGTACTGTTGCATTTGCCGTTACTGTCGAAAGTGATGATCCGTGAAGGTTCCGCTTCTGTAGAAACCTCAACGGTATAACCATTGAAGACCTGTGCAAAGACTTCGTCATAGGCAATACTTACTTTGGCATTGGCCATAGTGCAGGTTACTTTGACGTTGCTTATCTCATTGGTCTTGACTTCAAAAGGGGCGCTTGTTCCGAAGTAACGTATTTGTCCCACTCCGTCATTAGCGGATTGTCCAACCTCTTCCGTGCAGCTTTCAGCCGTAACTGTGTAGCCGCTTCCTATGGGGAAGATGAAGGTGGTATTCTTAAAGGTCAGAAAGTTGGTTGACTCTAATTTTACATTGCCGTTTTTGGAGGACTTGTATGTTGTAGTCCTTCGCATCCGTTTCCGTAAGGTCTGTTACCGTGCGGGTGCTTACTTCGATTTCAGGAGCAGTGGAGTTTTCCAGAGTGAGATTAATCTGGCCGCATTCTTGTACCGGTTCATCATTATTGGTGCAGGCTGCCGCAATCAGCGCAATTCCTGCTAAAGCTAAAAGTTTCTTCATTGTTATAATTGGGGTTTAATTATTCGTAATCATAGTTTAAGACAACATTGTCTATTTTGAGAACACTGCCCACGACACGGTCTTCTCCAAAGGGAGAACTACCGTAATCACCGTTTTCTCTATGCATATTGGAGATAGTGGTATCGTAACCGGATTGAAAAAAGACAGTAATATATTTGGCCTTGCTTTGCATATGCTCTTTATTATATTCAAATTTGAGAGTCTGTGCGGTATACTCCTCTTGTTCGGATGAGTTGAATTCAATGGTACTTGCAATTTCTTTTTTATCCGCATTATATACTTTGGCATAAGCCAGGCACTTGTCATTGATGACAGGGGAATATTTGTAGTCGAACGATATGCTTGTAGGACGGCTTTCATGCTGTATGCCTAATGTGTATGTATCGGTGTTTTTATTGAATGTGCCTGTGAAAAGGTAACCTGCATATGCTGTTCCGTTATCCCGGGTATAAGTATATACTTCATCTCTGCTCCAAATGCCACTGACTTTTTTGTTGTAGAATGCCAATGTTGAAATTTCTACAGCATTTGCGTCTTTACTGCTGTCTGCTGTTGGAACAGTACCGGAACACCAGCGCCACCAGACTCCATAACCGACTCCTGTTCCCCAGCCTGTGGCACTTTCCCCACCTTTGGTCGTTCTTTCATTTCTCGTGTTCCAACCTGGAAGGTAATAACAATATAATGGACGGCTCCAACTGCCGTTACCTCCATTTATCTCTTTTTTATTCCAGACTGATTCAAAATTGCCATTCTCCAATTGTTCTGCACTTTCCATTGTTACTTGCTGTGAATTAGTACAGATGATGCTTCCAAAGCGGGAACGGATGGTATATTGGTTGTTGGCAACGAGCCCCTTTATAACAGTCTTTCCATTATCATTTATAGCTTGTATCCAGTTAATTCCGTCCGCTGAAGCTTCGTACACGATATTGGCCAATACTTTTTCCGTCATTTCCGGTTTGGAGCTCATATTCGCTGCCGTCATAGGAGTAATATATATAAATGTACTCCATACATCTCCTTCCATTTGCTCCGGTAGTGTAAAAGAAGGCAAATCGGGATTGCAATTCAGTGTATAGCGATTAGCGACAAGCACGTCTTTTAGTTCCCAAGAGTTCGATTTTGCTTCATTTAAAGTATTCGTACCGGATAATGTTAATGTATAATCCTTGCCTGCCGGTACAAAAAAGTCAGCATTATTAGGGATTTCTCGTATGCTTGTCCCATCGGAAATCTCGATTTTGTAGGTGTCGTAGTGCTCAAGCAAATTATCGGCTATTGCAGGATGGACGATTGCGCAGGATAGCTTTACGGAAAGGCTCTTTGCTGTTTCCGTGGCTGTTGTAATACGGAATTCCTCTGTTGCGGCATATAAATAAGGGGCGGTTCCCATGTTTTCCGTTCCATAAGATGCTTCTAACCTGTAAAAGCCTTCATCCAATACTAAAGACGTGAACTCTCCTGTTTGGTTGTACACCACTTCTCCGGTTTGCGTATCGGTTACTTTGTATGTCAGTTCAGATGCTGTCGGTGCGGTAAAAGTGCTTGTGGCACGGGTGACTGTCTCTGCTGAGGCTTCTGCCGAAATATCCACATCTTTCAGCACGAGCCGTCCTTTGCCTTTGTACGAGGGTTGCAAAACGTCTTCCTGGCAGCTTGCAAACCCAAGAAACAGGCAGAGTATGAATATGTATCGCATTGCGTTTCTCATATCTTCTTATTCTTTTCAATAGTCATAATCCAAACTAAACTCATCTACGTAAAGTGTGCTTCCTCTGCCCCCTACGAAGTAGTCGCCATATTTACTTGCCGAGCATACGATGACAATGTAGGTCGGTACACGGTTAGTAGCACGGTAGTCCAGATTCAATTCAAACTTTTTGTATTCCGTTACCGTTGTTCCGCTGTACATTTCGGCATAGGCGATGATATGTTCGTCGTTTTTGTCAAACAGCTTTCTGTTGGTAGGGCGGGTGCGTATCTCTATCGGTTCCGTCCAATCGCCCAAAGCGATGTATATGGCACATGTATCGGGCTTTCCCTTGTAATTTTGGAAACGCGTATAGTCCTGACTGCCTTCGGCTGGCAAGTCTGTAATAGGTGCGGTGGTATATTTGTAGTATCCTTTCAATTTTGTCGGGCGGCCTGTAAATGGCTGGCCGAAGTTCAAAATACCGTTTGTACCGTCCACCTTGATGAATTTTCCCGTAAACAGGTTGCCGGCGGCAAATTTCACGATTACGTTCTTCGATTCCAGCCTGGCTGCTTTGCCGCTTCCGGTAGCGGTGTCATCGGTGGGGGTGGAATTGCTCTGACTGGCTGTGGTAACGCCTATATTGCCGGTATCCCAAAATGGCGTACTATTTTCTTCCCAGGGATTTGCCACTTTGCCATCCATGCTCCAATAATCGAAAGAAGCATTGGGCAATTCTATTGCCGCTGTAGTGGTGAAGGTCTTTTCCGTACTTATGGAAGTTCCCGAATATGCACGACAGACATAGGCGGTCGATGCTTTCAGGTGAGGAATACGGGCCGAGAAACTGCCACCGGTCGTTATCATATAGGAAGCATCCACTTTCTGCCACTCTTCAGAGGTTGCCTCACGTATTTCGAAGCCGTTGTCTTCGCTTTCAAGCCCTTCTCCATATAGCCAGGCTACATTGACCCAACCGTCTGCCGATGTTATCTTGACAGCATCTGTTTCGAACACATTGAGTGTCCAGTCTTCCAGTATATCCCGGTAAGTGACGATTACGATTTGCGGTTGTCCGCCTGTAAAGTTCATTACCGTGGAGTTGCCGTCGTATCCGTGTATGGTGGAGCCGGTAGGTCCTAACTTTAGTTCTTTGATTTTAATCTTGGACAAATCCTGCTCTTTGCTTACATAGGCAATGGCTCTTCTCTCTTTTTCGTTTACATAGAAAACAGCCTCACCGATTTGGCCTTCTACAACAAAACGGCGGTCAATCGGCTGTTTGGCTATGATTTTCCACGGGTAATCCTGATAGAGGGACAGGATAACCGTTTGAGGATTGGTCAGGTCGAAAGTCGTGTCCGGGCGTAAGATGCTTCTTGCACCTTCCGTCATTTCCACTTTCCTGATATATACTTTCTTCATATTTACGGTATCGGCAAGGGTCACTGTCACTGTACGGTTCTCCGTACTGATAACCGCTCCTGTGGTTTCCCCCTCTACTTCGAGCGCGGTAATGTCGAGCTTTATAATAGGATAGGGTACATTGTTCTCTATGCAGGAGCTCAGCAGCCCTGCCAATATCAGGAACAGTCCGGTTGCATATGTTTTTATTTTCTTCATGTATCTTACAGGCAAAGTGTAATTCCTATATTTATGTTGAACAAGTTTATTTTGAAGTCGGCGCCGCTGGCAGTGCGTTTGCCTGTTTCACCTTCATTGTTCTTCTGTTTTTCTATTCTGTACTTGAAGCCGACAACGCCGAATGACATCTCGGCGCATACATTCTCCATGATGAATACGGCAACACCGGGATTCAATCCCAGATGTATCTCGTGTATGGTGGTTTCCGTGCGTTTCAATGCTTCGTCCTTGCCACGGGTGAAAGTGCTGCTGCCATTGTTGTAGGAAAGCGAACTCTCATTGAAGAATCCGAAGCGCTTGCCTCTGTCCAGTCCCACATACGAACGGTGGAACAGCGCGATGCTATACGAGTCTTCCGAGTAGCGTATGTCTTTGAGGTCGAAACTCAAATCGTCGTCAATGTTTAGCGATATGTTGCCCAGGTCGGCTACGGTGTGGTTGTACCCGGCTTTGAGTCCGACTATGACATTGTCCTTGAATGCATAACCTACAAATGGTCTGACGGATATTGTACGGAAGTTGCAATCAAAGTCTTTTATCAATGAGAACAGCATCCGGCTGTCCTCGCCGTCATAATTGATATAGGAGAACGTAAGTCCGCCTACCCATTTCTTTTTGGGTATAAAACGGTAATTGATAATTCCCCGGTCGAAGCGTCCGACCGGTTTGGTATAGATAATTTCCGAACTGTCCGGTTGAGCCGCTTCAACAGCCGGCCGTTCAATGTATATCGTGTCGTGTACATAAACTGTCCGTATCCGTAACGAGTCGTGCGTTTGGGATAACGCTTCCTGCGTTTCTTGTGCCCGGACTGTTCCCATACCCACCATGATGCACACCATATATATAAGTAACTTCTTCATCCTTGATTATAAATAAAAGGCCAGTCCCAGACCTATGGAAAACAGGTTTATCTTGAAATTGGCGCTACTTGACGAATGTTCGCCTTGATACACCTGGTTGGTTGTCTGTTTGGTTTTGCTGAAGTTCAATCCAAGCACACCGATACTGACTTCTACGGCAGTATAGTTGTTGATGAATGCCACAATGCCCGGTGCTGCTCCGATGCTCATGCCGGTGGTTGTGGCGAAAGTTCCGGTGACCGACTCGTCCTTTCCGTTTATTACTCTGGATTGGCTGCCCGACCATTCCAGCTGGGTTTCGTTAAAGAGTGCAAACCGCTTGCTTTTGCCCAAACTGATGTAGTTGCGCAGTATCAGCATACCTGAATATGTGTGTCTCAACTGATACAGGTCGTTGATGTCAAACTGGTTGTCATCATCGATATTCAGCGTTAGGCCATCTATCTTTATCAATGAACGGCTGTAGGCGAACCGGCCTCCGGCCGCTATATTGTCTTTAAACGCATAGCATACCAGGGGGCTGACTTTGAATGTATAGCCGTCGGATTTGAATCCGTCGATAATCAGGAACTGGTAGTTATCCTCGGTATGTTCGGAGTAAGATATCGAACTGCCTGCTATCCACTGGCCTTTGGGAACAAATGTGCTTTGTTCGATTTGGCGTTTGAATTCTTGCGCTTGGACTTTACCTCCTGCGATAGCTGCCAGGGCTAATGTTATGATGATTGCTTTTTGTCTCACTTCACAGATGTTTTTATTCATAAACTAATTCGAAGTCGTCGAGCCACATCGTACTTCCTGTTCCGCCACTGAAATAATCGCCGTACTTGCTGGATGAGGCTACGATGATGATAGCTGTCGGCTTCCGGTTGGTATAACGGTACTCTACCGGAATGTTGAATTCAATCATTCCTTCTCCTTCTGTTGAAGATGTGAAGTCCTTTTCACCATAACCTATGATATACTCACTGTTGACATCGAACAGTTGTGCGCTGCCCGGAGTCTTATAGTTGGTTCTGACTATTACAGGCCATGTTTCTCCGCCATATGTTTCGCCGGGCCAGTTGCCCAATACGATAAAGATGCTTCCTATATCCGGATCGCCCTTGTCGATAAATTCGCAACTGTTGTCGTAATTCACAGTATTGGATTGGTAGCGGACATATCCGCGCAATGCTGTAGGACGGGATTCGAACGGACGTCCCCAACCCAGTACACCATTACCTACGACACCATCCATATTGGTAGCCAGGTATTTGCCGGAAAATACATTGCCGGCCGCAAACTGCCCGATACCTAACATGCTGGCATATTTGGACTCCAGTTTGGCTGAGTAGCTACCGCCATGCTTCACAGAACCGTCTGCGGTGGTTATATCCGTTCCGGCCTTTTGTGAACCATGGTTGCCGGTATCCCAAAACATCGTTCCGCCGGATTCGTATACATAGGTCGGCTTGGAACCATGCCAGTTTTCAAACCCGGCATTGGGGAGTTGGGTGGCTTTCTCCGTAGTGAATCTGCAAATCACGGAAGATGCCTTTTCTCCGGCAACTGCTACATATTCATAGGTGGTAGCCACTTTCAGACCGGTAATGGCAGCTGTCATTTCTTTACCGTTCAACACAGCTTCCACTTCCTTCCAGTCGGATGAGCCGGTTATCCGGTAACGGAATATCAAGGGATCGGATGTTTCTTTCATCAGACCGCCCCGCAAGACTGCTTTCGATGTCCATATGTCACCTTCTGCAACCTCTTTAGTCAGCACCACTGCATCGGAAGCAGATATGGATAATACCCCCTCATTGGTGCGGTTGCGGACATCGGTAGCATGTAATATTATGTTATAAGTCCCTTCTTTTGCAGTGATATGTTTCATTAAACCGTCTGAAAACGTTACACGCATCGTACCGACATCGCTACCGGTATTGTATTTGGATTTGTATGACAGACCGGAAGCTTCCAAACGCCCCCTTTCCATTTCCGTCAGTCTCATGAGGTTCATCCGGACGGGAAGTCCGCATTGTGCGAATTGTTCGCAGTACATGGACAGTTCATTGAGTACGGATGTACTTGTTACGGTATACGATAATTCCGTTCCCATGCCTACTTCATAGAATGCGGAAGAGGTTATATCGAAGTTTTCGCCGCGGAAGATAGGTCGTTGATAAATCTGTACTTCATCGGTTATTTCTCTTATCGGATTGGCGTTGATACTGACTTTTACCGTACCGCCACCGTCTGCATAGTCTGTCGGTATGAAGTTGAAGGACAAGTCGTAGCGATAGGCGGATTGCGCATCCGGAATGTTTCCTTCTTTTGTATAGCTTTTTCCGTTGGGCATGGTTGCTTCCAGATGCCATTGCAGCTTAGTGTTGTCCGCCGGCAGCATGTAGTAGCCGATGGAGTCTTTGGTTTCGGGAAGATAATCTAAAGTGCCGTCTGCAGTGGATACCGTAACCTTATAGGTTTGAAATACGGAGCTTAATGCTTCATCATATTTTACGGCAACTACCGTATTGGCGATGCCGCAAGTCAGCTCCAGGTTGGTAACTTCGCCGCTGTTAATGTGGAAGGGGCGTTCTTCTTTATAGTATACAGTTTCGAAAGAAGCGGGTACTGAGTCGCCTGCCGTAACGAGGGCTGTGTAGCTGCCGGCAGAGAGGTAAAGCGCTTCCGGAAGTTCGTTTACTCCTTTGTATCGGCGGACGGTTCCCTTTTCATTAAGGATGCCGATTGTACAGTGGCGTTGTAAAGAATCCTGCAATTCATCGGTCATAGAACGGGTTGTAACTTTCACCTGGTCGGTTACATCTACTTTCAAATGAAGCATTCCCTCTCCGTTCAAGGTGTCCTTTTCCGAACAGGCGATAAATAAAATCGCTGTTATGGCTGTCAGATAATATTTGAAGTATTTCTTTGGCATTGTGCTTTGCTTAATTTACGATAAGGGCTAATATTGCGGATGCCGTGTTTCCTTTGTCATCCGTAACCTTTAGATTGAATCTGTGGGTTCCGGGAAAGCCCATTAATAATCCTGTAAACCCACTGATATCAAAGTCAATATCGGTTTTACCGACAACTTTATCCCCATAGGGTAGACCTAAGTTCTGAAGTATTCCGATTAACGCTCCCGGATTTGCCAGGTCAAAGTCGGTGAGTCCCAAGTCGGAAATGGCACCTGCAAAATCACTACTGCTGGAAGTAATTCCTATTTCTAAATTCCGGATACCTTCCGGTACCGCTATTTTTACAATTACGGGATAGGGATTGTCCGTTGAGACACCGGGTGGTATGGTTATGCTTTGGGTAATATCGAAACCTTTGCCGGTGATTGCCGGTTTGGTTTCGGGATCCGGTTCGGGATTCGGTTCGGGTTCGGGTAACGGTTCTTCTTCTCCCGGGGCTATGGTTATGTCTTTCTCTACAACCTCACATGTTGCATCTATCTGGATGTCGACCTTTCCAATCTCTCCATTGTCGCCGTCACCACCACTGTTTTGCTTCATCGAATATTTAATGATACGTTCTTCACCGGGAAGGACGTCGATGAAGGCTTTGGACATCGTAACTTTCTCTCCTTGAACAGTAGCGTTGAGGTCGGCAATCAGAATGTTGGTTTCACCGATGGATTTGAAATATCCTGCACGTGTTTCGTCCTTTGCATACTCCAAACGTCCTTCGCCGATGGAAACCTTGACTTTGGAGTCTTCATCCAACAGCTTTTGAAGCTCGTCGTCATAGGCTATTCTCACTTTTATATTATTCAAAGTACAAACCAGTTCTTTAAGATCCGTTACCGTATTTTCGGTAATTTCAAAATCCAGTTTGGAGAAGTAATAGGGCTTTTCGAATTCTGCCGGTTGTACTTCATGAGACATGGCTGTGATACTGTAATGGCTTACCTTTAGCGTGAATATTTCGGGCATCTCGCTGTATTTCCACTCTTGCACCATTTTTCCTTCTTTATCCATATCGTAAATGCGGATGATGAAATTGTCGGTATTGATTCCTGTACGGGTAACGGTGGAAGTTGTTTTCTCGTCTACGGAGACTTTTAATGCAGACAGTCCTATTTGACCTTCGGCACGATTGTCTATGTCGTCAGAGCCTTTTTGGGCGTTTCCCCATTGCTCGCGTTCGCATGAAGAGAATGCCAGGATGGCAAAGAGTGCCAGAGTAAACAGAGTGGTTGATTTCTTCATATTTTGTTATTCGTATATAAGTTCTAAATCGTCTATTTTGAGGCGGCTGCCTAAATGGGTGGTCCAGCCTGTTGCACAATCTGTCAAATCAATTGTTCCGGCTTTCTGTAAATCGTCACTGCCGAAAGAGGTTTTGGTTGTTGATAGGATATTGACATATATGTCAGTTGCTTTTTCCATATTTTCTTGGTAGTCGAGGTTGATATATGCTTCCTGATATTCGCTGTCTGCAGAACTTGCGGCTTCTGATATGTACGAGCCGCCTGCTATGACTTTATTTCCGCTGCGTATCTCAATGTCAACTTTAAAGTTGTCTGTCTGATAGGGAGTGTATTTATACCAGAATTTCATTCCGTAGGGTCGGGAAGCGAAAGAATGTCCTGTTGTTACGGTTTCTTTCTTGTCACTCCAATTATAGGTCCCTATGAATAAGCGTCCTGCTTTTGCTCCCTCGGGGTACATCGTGACAGGGGTACTCGAATATCCTCCGCCGGAACCGGCTGTGTGAATCTCTGCTGCTTTAGCACCGCTTTTTGCGTCTTTTACATAAATAACGGCCGGACAGGTTGTTGTCTGTACCGGTGCCACAACCCATGCTTGGGAATATTTGTTGTTTGTATCCCACCATATATCAGTAGCACCTTTAGTATAAGGGTAATAAAAATAGTGGGTGAAATTTCCAAAAGTCCCTGCAGACCACCGTGTATCGGAATCTGTATGCCAGTCTTCAAAACCGGAATTGGGTATCTGTAGTGCTTCCTCGGTTTTTACGGATACTTCATTCTTGACGGTAATTGTATTGGTTCCACCTATTACGGCTTTAAATATGTAATCGGTGCCAGGCTCTAATCCGCTAACCTCAACCGCATTTTTTATTTTTTCTTGTGATGGAGAAAACCAGTCTCCTGACGCTTTTCTGCATTTTACGGTAACATCCTTAACCGTCTTCAGATATTCGGTTGTTCCCTCCGTGTCTCCAACCAAATAGAGAGTGGTTTTTTTAGCCCATACATCCCCTTCGGGAGCAGTCAGGGAACAGGATGATTCACCGATTCCTACTGTCACGGTCTTTTCTTTATCTCCCGCAATTACTTTTATCTGTTGTGGTTCCTGCAACCCGTCTTTGAACGTGATGGTTACTTGGTGCGTATCTTTGTCACTCTCTATGGTCGTAGGAAATAAAGGTTGCCAATAGCCGTATGCCTGATATTGATAGCTGACTTTGGATATGTCCCCTTTCAAAATGACGGTCAGCAGTATGGTAGTGCTTCCACGTTCGGCATTCATAGGCTTGGCTACGTCAAAACCATTAGGCAGAGATTTGATTTTGAGTACCAATGGCTCTTTGTTTACTTTACTCAATTTGTCTGTTGCGGTCAAGGTAAATGTATTTTCTTCGTCTGTTTCCGAATGAGATATATTGACCAGTACTTTTGTGAAGTCCAACATTGCCATTTTATCGACATTGGTACTTAATCCTTTTAACTCCAGTCCCAGATCTTGTAATGTGGTAAGCATGCCTGGTTCCGGATTTACCAGATCAATCTCGGCGGGCCATCCCTTGCTCAACAGAGAAGGAGAGCGGTTGTCAAGACACATTTGGATATTCCGCCACGCGCCGTCAGCAAGGCTGATAAAGGGGATTCGGGTTCTGTCCATTCCGTTAACTCCCGGGCAACTCCCGATTCAAATCCCGTTGGCGTAAAGAACGGTGGCTGTGTGTTCAAGGCATCGTCCGAAATATCTATGGTTATCGGCACTCTTTCCGTTTCGTCCGTGAATGATACATCCAATTCCGTACCCCCTGCTTGTACATCAAATTTCAGACGGTAATGCTGGCGTGCCTTTGCATTCTCTATGGTAGCGGCTTCAAATGTGACTTTGTTTCCTTGTTGTTTGCTTCCTGATAGGTAAATGCTTATCTTGCCAGGCTTTACGTATGCAGCCCTTGTTTCATTCTTGCCGAATGAAATGTCCGTACTGCCGGCAGGGCGTATGTTTACGGTGTAGTCTGTAAAATATTTTTTGAAAAGTTCCGTGTATTCTGTCGTAACTTTTACATTGGCAAGATAGCATATGACCGATATGCTTGTACTTTCGTTCTTTTTTATGGAGAACTCTTTTACTCCTTCGTAGTACGGGGCTCCAAAACCTTGGGTTTCTATGTTTCCATAAGTGGCCTTTAGTGTATAGTTGCCGGCTGCAATTTCCGTTCCGTCTGTAAAGTCGGCATACTTGTTCCAGCTAAGTTGTACATTATTATTTTGAAGAACGGTAATTGAGAAGTCGTTGATGTCGGGTAATGTCTCTTCATCAGCGATAGCACGTGTTACCATGTTTTCTACATTTGTATCAACTGCTAATCTCAGATTAAGTCTGCCCTGGTTTGCAGTTTGTTCATTCTCCCGCTCACATCCGGTCAATGTAATACATATTACTGTAAACAGGGTTAGAAAAGTTATATATTTTTTACCCATTAACAACAGTGTTTGGTTATCTTTTTACCTGCTAATTCTTGAAGTCGGGTACAAAAATATGTTTTTTAGATGAGATAATTAGCGCTTATCGCCTTATTTTGCGGTTATAAATGAAAAATGGGACATCATTTGTCCCATTTTTCTCAAAAAAAGAATAGTTGATTAATCTGGTTTTAATCTTGTTTTAGACATAAAATCTTATCGTGAGGGTAGCAATACTACTCCCTGTTTCTTCTTTCCGTCCATTTTGGCGGTTATAGGATGTTCAAAGTGCACGTGACGCAGGTATTTGGACTCATATACAGCAGGTTGTGCATTCAGAAAGTCTTGATTATACACGCCGTCATTCATGAAAGCATTGATTGTGAAATAGCCTACTCCGAATGAAGTCAGGTTCTGAAAAAAGTGTGTTCCCTGACTAGGATCGACACGATAGTTCGTCAGTCCTGCTTCTACAATGATACGCGCTGCACTGATGTGGGGCCATTTAACGGGAATACCGAGCCAGGTATCACTGCTGCCCCAACGTCCCGGTCCTATCAGTACATAGTTCTTGCCCTCGTCCAAAAATTGCTGGTTCAATTTTTCTATCTCCCAGGCTATTTCCTGATTGTGGGAAGCGCTGTAGTTGTCGGTCTTTACATAAATTACATCCTGTAATTCATTCATTATGCCATGCCCTAACGAATTATTGGAACGGAGCAGCAGTTTTTCATCGGGGATGGCTGTGAGGTCCTCGTCAAGCATTTCCTTGCTGTCGACAATCGGGCGTATTTGCAACAGATAGAACGTTCCGGTCTTGTCCTTTTCACGGTTCATGGTAGCTGCAAATTCGATTTCTACAGGACGGCGCATTTCCTGCTGTCCGTATTTTAATGCCAATTGCAAAATGCGGGGCAGAGGAAATACATCATGCTGCAAGATATTGGCGAAGGTGATAACCTTGCGCCCGCCCGGATATAAACCGTCACGGATTATCTGGTCGTAAGGGTCGTAGGTGGAAGCTATATATTTGAGAGCACCGTCTTTCTCGGCCTCTTTTACGTGTAATTTCAATAGGTTGAAACCATCGTCAATGGAGAAGTCATGTCCGGCGTTACGCAGGTCGAGTGCATAAAAACGTGTTTGGGTTTCTTTGAGCGCAATCTCCATTTCGCTGGTTTGCAGAACCTGGTTGGGGTGATAGGGAGAGAACCGGAGAGTCATACCGCCGTCCACGATGTATTTGCCCAGCCCGAGTGCCAGATTGACAATACCCTCTTCAGCTTTTTCGTCTCCGATAGGATAATAGTTGAGCGAACGCGCCACGCCCGACATGGACGGGTAATAACGGTCGCCATACTGGTTGCCGACCACTTCCTGCAGGATTACGGCCATTTTCTCCTGGTCGATGACATTGCTTGTGGCTTGCATATAAGCCTTTGAATCGCGGAAATATACAGAAGCGTAAACTCCCTTGATTGCATCGCTGAGCATACGGAGCATTTCATACTTATCGTCCAGATAAGGAATCATATAAGTATTGTATATACCGGCGAAAGGTTGGTAATGGGAGTCTTCCAATAGTGAGGAAGAGCGGATGGCAATAGGTGATTTTACCACATCGAAGAAAGTGAAAAAGTCCTCAACCAGACGGTCGGGCAGTTTGGCTTTCAGAAAGTAGCGGAGAATCACATCGTCATCGTCATCGGACAGGGCTATCTGATACAGATTGTTGGTGTCCATGAACTCATCGAACACATCCGTACATAGTACTACCGTTTTGGGTATGGCAACGCGGGCATTTTCAAATTCGTCGAATTCCGGATGATGTTTCACCATGTTGTCAATGAATGCCAGACCACGGCCTTTGCCGCCCAGTGAACCGTCGCCGATACGGGCAAAGTTCGAGTAACGGTCGAAACGGTCGCGTTTGAAAACAGCTACCACACCCTGGTTTTTCATCTTGCGGTACTTTACAATTGCTTCAAAGATGATTTTGCGGTGGGCATCCACATCCTGAAGACTGTTCCACGTAATAGGTTTCAAGAACTCGCCAATGGGAAACATGGCGCGTGAATAGAGCCAGCGGCTCACATGGTTGCGGCTGATATGATAGAGGAACGATTCTGCCGGTACGGCAAAGAGGATATTCTGAAGTTCTTTCAGATTCTTGACGCGGGCAATCTCTTCCAGTGTGTCGGGGTTGCGGAAGATAAAGTCGCCGAAACCGAAATTGTCCGATACGATACGGCGCAGGTCTACGTCCATTTTCTTTGAATTCTTATCGATAAAAGCCGCATCGTATTTGGCTGCGTACGACACGTTCTCCGATTCGGACGATTGTATAATCAATGGAACAAACGGGTCTTCTTTCCGTATGGCGGCACACAGCTTGATACCAGCGAGTGCGTCTTTCTCACCGCGTTCAACGCGAGGGAAGCGGACGTCGGTGATAACTCCCAGTATGTTGTTCTTGTATTTTTCGTATATGCCGATTGCTTCGTTGTAGGTACGTGCAAGGACGATTTTAGGGCGCCCTCTCATACGTAGCGTACGTTGGTGGGCATTCAATGCTTCAGTGGAAAACTCCTGGCTCTGTTTCAATACGAATTTATAAAGATTGGGCAGGATAGAGGAGTAGAAACGGATACCGTCTTCTACCAGAAGAATAATCTGTACGCCCACTTCACTGACGTCGTGTTCCAGATTCATCTTGTCCTCTATCAGCTTGATGATGGAAACCAGCAAGTCGGTGTTCCCCAGCCAGCAGAAGATATAATCGAACGAACTGAGATCCTCGTTGGCAATGCGTTTGGTGATGCCGTGGCTGAACGGGGTCAGAATTACCATAGGGATGTGTTCGTATTGTCCCTTGATGGTTCGCGCTACGTCAAATCCCTCATTATCTCCCGTTCCCGGCATACATATAATAAGGTCGTATGGCATGGACGATAGTTGGGACAATGCTTCCTCGCAAGTAGATACCTGTGTAAAGCGCGGCGGATAGCGCAGGGAGAGTGAAGTATATTCATTAAAGATTTTTTCGTCGATACGGCCGTCGTCTTCCAGCATGAAAGCATCATAAGGATTGGCGATTAAAAGCACATTGAAGATACGTCGCGTCATGAGGTTGGCAAACTGCGTATCTTTGAAATAGAGCTGGTTTAATTTAAACTTACTGAGCATGTTTTCTCATGGTTTATTAGTTCGGAGGACAAAAGTAGCAATTTAAATGAAGAATGAGGAATGAAGGATAAAGAATTACCTTTGCAAGCAGTTTATACAGTTGTCCCCTGCTTTTTTGTTTGTTGTTCTTTTATATTCTATGTGATTTGACGTTTTATCATTATTTAATCAAAATATTACTGCAGTGTTTAGGTGTTTTGAAAAGTTTTCCTATATTTGCAGTGTTGTTTGTTGACATTTTGTTCAGGCAATAAATAGTTAACAAGGTAATAACCTTTAAAACGTAATATTATGAATATCGAACGTATCATGTCCTCTTTGGAGGCAAAGCATCCCGGCGAGTCTGAATATCTTCAAGCCGTAAAGGAAGTACTTCTTTCTATCGAAGATATCTACAATCAGCATCCTGAGTTCGAGAAGGCAAAAATCATAGAACGGTTGGTTGAACCCGATCGTATTTTTACTTTCCGTGTTGCGTGGGTGGATGATAAAGGCGAGGTGCGGACTAATCTCGGTTATCGCGTACAGTTCAATAATGCTATCGGTCCGTACAAAGGCGGTATTCGTTTCCACGCTTCAGTAAACCTCTCTATCTTGAAGTTCTTGGGGTTTGAACAGACTTTCAAGAATGCTTTGACCACTCTGCCTATGGGTGGCGGTAAAGGCGGTTCCGATTTCTCTCCGCGCGGTAAGAGCGATGCGGAAGTGATGCGTTTCTGTCAGGCTTTCATGTTGGAATTGTGGCGTCACCTCGGTCCGGATATGGACGTACCCGCCGGTGATATTGGTGTAGGTGGTCGTGAAGTGGGCTATATGTTCGGTATGTATAAGAAACTGACACGCGAATTTACAGGAACTTTCACAGGTAAAGGTCTGGAATTCGGCGGTTCATTGATACGTCCCGAAGCAACCGGTTTCGGTGGATTGTATTTTGTAAACCAAATGCTGGAAACCAAAGGTATAGATATCAAGGGTAAGACGGTTGCTATCTCCGGTTTCGGAAATGTGGCTTGGGGTGCAGCTACCAAGGCTACCCAGTTGGGTGCTAAGGTTATTACGATTTCCGGTCCCGACGGTTATATCTATGACCCGAACGGCATTAGTGGCAAGAAGATAGATTATATGTTGGAACTCCGTGCATCGGGCAATGATATCGTAGCTCCGTATGCCGATGAATTCCCCGGCTCTACTTTCGTTCCTGGCAAACGTCCGTGGGAGGTGAAAGCCGATATTGCTTTGCCTTGTGCAACGCAGAATGAGTTGAATGGGGAAGATGCACAGCATCTGATTGATAATAAGGTGACTTGTGTGGGTGAAATCTCCAATATGGGATGTACCCCCGAAGCTATCGACCTCTTTATTGAAAACAAGATTATGTATGCACCGGGTAAGGCTGTGAATGCAGGCGGTGTGGCTACCAGCGGATTGGAAATGTCACAGAATGCAATGCATCTCAGTTGGAGTGCGGCTGAGGTAGACGAGAAACTTCATGCCATTATGCACGGTATCCATGCTCAGTGCGTGAAATACGGAACAGAACCCGACGGCTACATCAACTACGTGAAGGGTGCTAATATCGCCGGCTTCATGAAGGTAGCTCACGCCATGATGGGTCAGGGAATTATCTAAGGAAAAACTTTGTTTAGTTGTATTTGTATTTGTGGTTTGTGAGGTTGTGTCAAAATGCTGACACAGCCTTTTTTTATGCGCAAAGCCCAGACTTT
>OODJ01000366.1_pt1 | contig 49120 bp, 37 predicted proteins | sample 1671611 | NCBI WGS metagenome assembly OODJ01 (sample SAMN06348174, study PRJEB24527) | human gut metagenome | biome: human gut; feature: ankylosing spondylitis patient; material: feces | host: Homo sapiens | place: China | collected 2015-10 | reverse complement strand
GATATTTCAAGGGAATTCTTGCAAATTAACATACCGTCCATAAAATAAAACAAAAAATCAAAATTTATATTTACAACGCGAAGCTTTTGCGTTATTCTAAAAGTGATGATATAAAAACCCCTTCTTTTTCAATTTTAAAATAAACGTGAGGTTATATGCAAAAATCTCCAGCAATCGGCGCCATCCAATACGGTGGTGTTTCTCTGGCTCCCATGGCAGGAATGACAGATGCCGCTTTCCGACTTATCTGCAAGGCGCACGGGGCCGACTATATGACAACGGAAATGGTTTCCGCCAAAGCACTCTGTTACGGCGATAAAAAAACTCCGATACTCGCGCATATCCGTCCTCAGGAAATGCCTTGTGCGGTTCAGCTGTTCGGAAGCGAACCGGACATCATGGCAAAAGCATCGGATATTCTGCTTGAATTATCGGAAAAAAACGGGACACTTCCCGCCGCAATTGATGTGAACATGGGGTGTCCCATGCCCAAAATCGTCAAATGCGGAGACGGAAGCGCCTTAATGAAAGAGCCCCAAAAGGCTGAGAGAATTGTTCGTGCCATGACCGCCGTATGCGGAAAAATTCCGGTAACAGTCAAGCTGCGGCTCGGCTGGGACAGAAACTCCATCAACGTTGTGGAGCTCGCAAAAAGACTGGAAGCATCCGGCGCCGCCGCACTTTGTATCCATGCAAGGACACGCGACGAACTATACTCACCAGGAACACATCCGGAATATATCCGTGCCGTAAAAGTCGCTGTCGGAATTCCCGTGATCGGAAACGGAGATGTGTTTTGCGCAGCGGACGCATTGCGGATGTTAACCGAGACCGGTTGCGATGGCGTTGCCGTTGCCCGAGGCGCGCTCGGGAACCCGTGGATATTTGAGGAAATCCATGCACGGCTTCGCGGAGAATCATATGTCCCCCCGTCAAACGTCGAACGGCTTGCCGTAGCTCTGCAGCATTTTTCGCTGATGACAGAAGAAAAAGGAGAACGTGTCGCCGTAGCCGAAAGCCGTGCGGCTATCGCCTACTACACCAAAGGGATGGAGGGCTCCGCACAAGTTCGCGGACAAATGAACACGGCAGAAAGTGCTGAGCAAATCATCCGGATTCTAACGGATTTCATGCAGAAAATGCCTGCGGACGGAAGGAACTGTTTATGATGGAAACACCGGCTGTTAAACTTGCCTTTCTCGGAGACAGCATTACCGAGGGCTGTTTTGAATTCTACCCATGCTCTTACGGCTTTGAGACTGTCAGGCGTCCGGAGGACGGTTATGCATGGAAAACCGTAAAGGCTCTCCGTAAAAAATACGGAGAGCCTGCAATCGAATATCAAAATTACGCCAAAAGCGGATACAATGCCTATATGTCGCTTCCCCTGGCAAATGAGCTGATACAAAGCCATCCCGACATTGCAATCGTTTGTTTCGGACTGAATGATGCTCTTCATCCGGAAGAACGCTTTGAAGCCGCTTTGGAAAATCTCTTTCAAAAGCTGTGTTCTACCGTGCAGAAAACCATTTTTGTGACGCCGAATATGATGAATACTTATCTTCATCCGCAAACACTTCCCTGCGCCAGAAAGCTCGCGGAAAAAACCATGACAGCACAGACAAGCGGAAAATTTGACCGCATGATAGAGTCCGCAAAACGATTATGTCATAAATATGGCGTCATCCCCTGCGATGTCTATTCCTATTGGAAACGCTTATATACCGCAGGAACAGATGTCACGGAGCTTCTTGTCAACCGTATCAATCATCCGACGGTCCCTATGCACGATATAGCCGCTGAAATATTGACAGAAATCATCGATCAAAATATTTAAAATTGATAAGATTATTCTTTTTGTTCACGTTTATCCAGCATATCAAACATCAAACTTCCCAATATGGAAAGTGCCAAGCTCATTCCAAGCCTGTCCAGCATAAAATAAACCGTATCCATTTTCGCCGCAATCTCATATGTATCCTTGTCGGCGATATATACCGCCGTATAAACCGCCAATATCAGAACAACAGGAAGCGTTATAAGAAGCAAACGTTCCGCGCGCCGCCCGAGCTTCGGGCATTTCAGCAGCCTTTTTTTTCTTTTTTCCATATCTAGGTAACCCCTTTTTGACCATGGAACCCCTCTCCATGGAACAGACTCTTATTTCTGCTTCTCATTATACGCTGTTCGGTCTGTTTTGTCATCGGTTTCTTTTTGGAATGCGCGGCAGATTTCTCCTTTTTGATCCGCAACATGTTTTCGGTGACGTTTTTCTTGCCAAAAAGTTGCGAAATCTCTCAAAATTTTCCGAAATACTGATTTACTTTTCCAAAATCATGTGCTATAATAGAGAATATAGAAACCCAAAATCAAATTTGTGGAGGCATACTGATTTGAAATGTCCCGTTTGCGGATACACCGAAAGCAAAGTGATTGATTCCCGGCCGACTGAAGAAGGCTCAAGTATACGCCGCAGGCGGGAATGCCTGTCATGCCAGAATCGTTTTACAACCTATGAAGTGATTGAAAGCCTTCCCCTTATCGTCGTAAAAAAGGACAATACACGCGAAGTTTTTGATAAATCAAAATTGCTTGCCGGCATTATGAAATCCTGTTATAAATGTCCGGTTACCACGGAGCAAATGGAAAATCTGGCCAATGAAATTGAAACAGAGCTTCAAAATTCACTGAATCGCGAGGTTTCTTCGAAACATATCGGCGTACTTGTCATGGAAAAGCTGAAAGCACTCAATGATGTTGCTTATGTTCGTTTCGCCTCCATTTACAGAGAATTCAAGGATTTAGAAACCTTTATGCGTGAGCTTGAGACACTGAAAAACGAAAAGGAACAAAATCTGAGATAGAATTCCGATCCCTTTCATGTATAACCGCAACAAACGGTATCACCGTTTTTTATATAGATTATCAATATGTTTGAAAGGATACCTATGATATGATTTCTATCAAGGAAACGACTTATAAAAATTTCGGAAAATGTCTTGTGATTTCCAATGACGCGATGGAGCTTTATGTTACCATTGATATCGGTCCGCGCATTATTAAATGTAATTTAAACGGCAAAGAAAATCTCATGTTTGAAGATATCGAACGCAAAAAAACAGAAGATGTCTCTTCTGTTTTCGGAGAAGGTAAGCTTTGGTATATCTATGGCGGCCATAGAATGTGGTTCTCTCCCGAAAAATACCCCGAAACCTATTATCCCGATTGCGAAAAGGTTGTTTATTCCGTCAACCCGACAGGAGCTGTTTTTGATCCGCCTGTCCAAGCTGTCACGGGCTTGCAGTTTTCCATGAGCATTTCCATGGATGAAACCGAACCGAAATTCACAATCACACATACGGTGAAGAACACCAAAAAAGAAGCTGTTACCGGTGCTGTCTGGTGCCTTTCCGTCATGGATAAAAACGGCGCCGTCATTGTTCCGCAGCCTACAGAAAATACAGGACTTTTAGCGAACCGCGTGCTTGCGCTTTGGCCTTATACGGAAATGACCGATCCCAGAATCTTTTGGGGAGACCGTTATATCGCTTTACGCCAAAATCCCGAAATCGCAAAAAGCATTAAATTCGGTATCAACAATACTGCCGGTAAAATCGCTTATGTAAACCATGGGCAAGCGCTGGTAAAATCCTATGCCGTGAACCATCCAAACGGGATTTATCCCGATTACGGCTGTTCCTGCGAGGCATACGCATGTGATTTGTTTACGGAAGCGGAATCGCTTTCCGAAATGAAAACTCTCAAAAAAGGAGAACAGATTCTCCATGAGGAAACATGGACGCTTATACCGGATATTGCAGTCGATGCATTTTCCAATTAATCACTCGACGCTTTGGCAGAAAAGATTTTTTAAAATAAAGAAAAGGACAGCTTAACAGCTGTCCTTTTCTTTATTTTACGCAAAAATGAACATTCCAACCTTAAATGATATTTTCAGAATCTAGTCTGATCATTCCCCCTCTCCTTACATCTTACTTACATATATATTTTTTCAACATTCCCCAGAAAAAAGAGGCTATTTTTTGAAAAATTTTTCCGGAGCGTTGACAAATCCTTTCTCCGGCTATAAAATAAAAGTATTATTCTGTAAAAAGGTGAAAAAATGCTTGACATATTGCTTGACGCGCTGATTGATACGGCAAAATTGATTCCGTTCCTATTTCTCACATATCTGATTCTCGAATTGATCGAACACAAAGCCGCCCAAAAAACAGCTGCTGCGGCAGCAAAAGCCGGTACTTTCGGACCCGCTGTCGGGGGACTTCTCGGTGCGATTCCGCAGTGCGGATTTTCCGCTTCCGCTGCAAACCTTTATGCCGGAGGAATCATCTCGGTCGGAACGCTTATTGCGATCTTTCTCTCCACTTCGGATGAAATGCTCCCTGTCATGCTTTCCGAACAGGTTTCCGTCACCCGCATTCTTATGATTATCGGAATCAAGGCGGCATGCGGAATTGTAATTGGTTTTGCCGCCGATTTTCTTTTGCGTCTGTTCAGAAAAACACCGACGAAAAACGAAATCTCAAAACTTTGCCACGACGAGCACTGCCATTGTGAAAAAGGCATCTGGATCTCTTCCTTGATTCATACGGCACAAATTGCACTTTTCATTTTTATCTTTTCCCTTCTCGTCGGCGGAATCATTTATTTTGTCGGTGACGAAAAAATCGCCTCGCTTGCCTCGGAAGCCGGGGTTCTCGGTCCGGTGGTCTGCGGACTGATCGGACTGATTCCGAACTGCGCCGCATCTGTTGTTTTAACAGAATTGTTTCTTGACGGCGTCATCAGTACCGGTTCTATGCTCGCAGGTCTGCTCGCCGGTTCCGGAGTAGGATTGCTTATCCTTTTCAGAATTCATAAAAATATAAAGGAAAACCTAATCATTACAGCAGTTATTTACGCTTCCGGTCTTATCGTCGGAATTCTGTTTGATATGATCGGAATTGTCATATAAAACCAGAGGAAGAAAAAAGATGTCAAACACCATTCAAAAAGTCAGAGCATATTTCAAAGCATTCGGTATCGATGATAAAATTAAGGAATTTGAAACCTCCAGCGCAACAGTTGAGCTTGCAGCGAAAGCAGTCGGAACAGACCCTGCAAGAATTGCAAAAACACTTTCATTCCAAGCGGATGATCGCTATCTTCTCATCGTTTGTGCCGGAGATACCAAAATCGACAATGCCAAATACAAGGCATGTTTTCATACAAAGGCGAAAATGCTTGCTCCAAACGAGGTATTCACAAAAATCGGGCATGATATTGGCGGCGTATGTCCGTTTGCTGTCAATGACGATGTTCTAATCTATCTTGATCAGTCTTTGAGGCGCTTTGAAACCGTTTATCCTGCTTGCGGAAGCGCGAACAGTGCGATTGAACTTTCCCCGGAGGAAATTTATCGATACGCCGACGCGAGCGGATGGGTGGATGTCTGCAAAAACAAAGAAATCTAAAAAAATGCTCCGAAACCTTTCTAAAGACTTATCAGGAGAAGCTACCGCGGCAGAGTTTCAAACAACACACAATAAAAAGCTCCCTTTAGGGCGAGATGTTTTTCACTCTCGTAGGAAAGGGAGTTTTTATATTCAAACGATAAAAACCGAACAAAATTTTCTGATTTTCTGAAGGAACAGATATCCATAAAACGATATCATGCAAGCTCTCACAATCAAGAATCCTTAAGACTTAACCGTTCAAATATTTTACGAATCAAATCAAATGGAATGACCGTAAAAGCAAGCATCAAAATATCGCCAAGCGCCGCATATGACAAAGCATGCGTACGGAACATCGTGCCTCCAAAGAAAATGAGAAGAAGCTGGACAACACTGACAAAAAGCATGACCAACAAGAAGCCTTGATTGCGCCTTAGATTTGCCATAAGGTTAATTCTGTGCGTTCGGGAATTAAACGCATTGAAAATACCGCTGAACACAAACAGTGTGAAAAAAGCCGTCATAAAACCTACAAAATCTTCTTCAAAATGAAATGCTTCACGGAAAACAGATAATCTAAGAAAAGCTGTACATAACAAAATGGTATAGCCTCCGGTAATGAGAATCTGCCTTACCATATTTTTGGTTACAATCGGTTCGCGGCGGCTCTTCGGCTTTTCCTCCATATACGATAACTGAGGAGCTTCTCCGGCAAACGCAAGACCCGCAAGGGTATCCATAATGATGTTAATCCAGAGCATCTGCATGACTGTCACCGGCGTATCCACCCCAATAAACGGTCCGAGCAGCGAAACGCCGACTGCACAAAAATTCATTGTCAACTGGAATACGATAAATTTCCGAATGCTGTGAAAAATCGTTCGTCCATATAAAATCGCTCTTGTAATGGATGCAAAATTATCATCAAGAATAACAATATCTCCCGCATCCTTTGCGACCTCCGTACCACTTCCCATGGCAAAGCCTACATCTGCCCGTTTCAGAGCAGTCGCATCATTGACACCGTCCCCTGTCATGCCGACAACAAGCCCCAGTTCCTGAGACAATCGGACAAGCCTGCTTTTGTCGGTAGGAAGCGCTCTTGCCACGACTCTTAAGGAAGGAAGAACTGCTTTTAATTTTTCGTCGCTCATTTCGGCAAGCTCGCCGCCTGTCAAGACGAGCTCACGTGTGCTTCCCGTATAAAGCCCCGCGTCGCGGGCAATAGAAACAGCCGTTTCCTTGTTGTCACCTGTAATCATCACCGTTTGAATTCCCGCACGCTTGACTGTCTCTACCGCATCCCTCACCTCCGGGCGCAGTCTATCGCGGATTCCGATAAGCGCAACAAGTGTCAGTCTCGCGTCCTCTCTATCGTAATCACGATCTGACGTAGCAAGCAACAGAACACGAACCGCATTTTTCGTCATATCGGAAAGTCTTTTCCAAATAAAATCCGGTATTCCCGATCGGCGTACTCCGTTTCGGTCATAATATCCGCCGCAGTTTGGAAGCAATTTTTCCGGCGCACCTTTGACAAGGACCAGTTCTCCGCCATCGTCAATTCTCGTCCACGAATACTTTTTGCCGCTGTTGAAAGGAACATGCTTCAATTTTTTCACATGTGAGGTTTCCAATACAAACGGCGCGCAAAAATGAAGCAGTGCACGCTCTGTACTGTTCCCACCGATTGCCTTTCCGCCGGAAAGAGCAGCTGAACCGTTGCAAATACAGGAAATTCCAATAAGCCGTTCAAGCTTTGGATTTCTGTGCAGGCTTTGAAAATCATAAAAAATACTGCCGTCACCTGCAACGACGGATTCTACCGACAGATTTCCGGTTGTAAGCGTTCCTGTTTTGTCTGTAAATAAAATATTGATGCTTCCTGCTGTCTCAATCCCGACAAGCTTGCGCACCATAACGCCCGCTTTCTGCATTCGTTTCATATTGGAGGATAATACCACGGTAATCATCATGGGAAGTCCTTCGGGAACCGCCACTACAATCACCGATATGGCAAGCAAAGCGGCATGCATCAAATTTTGCGCCATAAGAGGAAGATTGCGAAGTTCTGCGACAATGGCAGAGCCGATATAGCGATTGTCCATGACGATCGCATTAAATAAATCTGCAAAAGCAATCAATACCGCCGCAGTATATCCAAGCTTGCTGATTTGTCCTGCCAGCTCTGACAATCTTACTTTCATCGGACTGTCGATAGCATCGCTTTGAAGTTCTCTGGCAAGGCTTCCATATAAAGTTCCGTCGCCGACACGGCGTACCAACATGATTCCCTCACCGGAGGTAACCGTCGTTCCCCGGAATAGTTGATTTGCCGAGTTTGGATCCCAGCGTTCCGATTCGGTTGAAGGGTATTTTTTTGCTTCGGCGCTTTCGCCGTTGATTGCCGACTGATCGACACGCAGATTACCGGACAGTAAAATTCCATCAGCCGGAATTTTTTCTCCAGCCTCTAAAAGTACGATATCACCGACAACGATATCTCCGATCGGGACGGCAAGCAATTTTCCGCCGCGACGAACACGGCATGTTTGATTTTCTGCCTCCTTTTGAAGACGAAGAAAAGCCGACTCACTTCCATACTCCGACAACGTCGAAACAAATGTCGCAAGGAAAACCGCAATCGCAATTCCTGCAGTTTCAAACCAATTCTGCGTGCGGAACATAATCAGGACATTTACGGCAAGCGCCGCCAGCAAAATTTTGATAATCGGATCTCCGAAGCTTTCCAAATATTTTCTGAAAAAGCTCTTTCGTTTTTGTCTGGTAAAGAAATTGGCGCCATGCTTATTTCTGGATGCTTCCACCTCGCTGTGACTCAGTCCCGTAATATGGACCGAAGTCGGCGCCGCTGTTTTTGACATCGACATAGATTTCCCTCCGCTTGATTTTTTCACGGTATAAATCTATTCGGGAATCTGTCGTTTTATCACACCGAATCGAGGCTTGGAAACGAAAAGCTTCGGCGTTCGGATTCTTTCTGCCAAAAAGGTCGGATAACCTATCCTTTTATCATGAAATCATGCCAGACAGGAAAAGTACAAATTCTGTCTTTGTCTGTAGCAACAATCGGAAGTCCCCCTCTTTGTTTAAAACAAAGAGGGGGACTTCAGCATGCCTCGGGTTTGATTATGCTTTCAAGATTCTTTATTCAGAATCAAATATGCTTTTCGGTTTTTTTCTGAAAAATCATCTTTTATGAAAACTGCGAGTTATAAAGCGTACTGTAAAATCCGCCAAGCTGCAAAAGCTCATCATGCGTACCGCGTTCCGTAATACGTCCGTCCTGAAGCACTAAAATAAGATCCGCATTTTGAATGGTAGACAAACGATGCGCAATGACAAAACAAGTACGTCCGCGCATCAGCTCCGACATTGCCTGCTGAATCTTAATTTCCGTTCTCGAATCCACGTTGGATGTCGCCTCATCCAAAATCAGCATTGTCGTTTCCGAAAGCATGGCACGAGCAATAGTAATCAGCTGCTTTTGCCCTTTTGAAATGTTTACACCGTCATCTGACAAAACGGTATCATATCCGTCCGGCAAATGCTCAATGTAAGAATCAATACGCGCCGCGCGTGCCGCCGCCTTGACCTCTTCCAAAGTGGCATCTTCCTTTCCGTATACGATATTTTCGAAAATCGTACCGTGAAAAAGCCATGTATCCTGAAGCACCATGGTATATGCCTTGCGAAGTGAATCCCTGCGGATATCGCGGATTTCATGGCTATCGACATAGATATCGCCGGCACTTACGTCATAAAAACGCATTAAAAGATTGATAATTGTTGTTTTTCCTGCTCCGGTCGGCCCAACGATGGCAACTGTCTTTCCGGGATTTGCCAACACGGATATATCGCGCAGAATCGTTTTCTCCGGTGTATATCCGAAAGTAACATTCTGAAGCTCAACACATCCGGAAACCTCAGGCAAAGAAACCGCATTTTCCGCATCCGCACGCTCCGGTTCCTCGTCAATAATGCGAAAAACACGTTCCGCCGCAGAAAAAGCGGACTGAAATTCCGTTAGGATATTGGCAAATTCATTGATCGGTCCTGCAAATTTTCTCGAATACTGGACAAACTGCGCAACCCCGCCGAGCGAGATAAAAAACAATGAGCCTGCGGCGGCGGTTCCGTTCTGCGAATACATATACAGGATTCCGCCGAAAATCATAATCAGAGAAATCGAAAAGTTATTGATAAAGTTGACGGAAGGACCAAGAACGGCACCACAATATTCTGCACGATAATAAGCATCCATCGCGTCGGCATTGCGGCGGTCAAAACGTCCTCCGATTGTCCCTTCCCGATTATAAGCACGAATGGTTCCGCTGCCGGACAACATTTCCTCCGCATAGCCGTTCAATTCGCCGAGCTTTTGAGAGCGTTTGTGGAACAAAGGACGTACCCGTTTGGAACGGTACCTTGTAAATACAATGGAGATCGGTACGGTAATAGCAAAAACAATGATGAGCGGTTTTGAAATCTGCCACATAAAAACAAGGGAGCCGATTACCGTATAAATACTTGTCATAACCTGCACAAGGTCTTGGGATAAAGATGCGTTTACCGTATCGATATCGTAGGATATCCGGCTGATGATGTCCCCTGTCGCATGGGTATCGAAATATCCGACCGGAAGTGAGGTCAATTTTTCGAAAAGCTGACGACGCATGGTATATACAATTTTTTGGCTCAGCTGTATCATGAGCACCGCCAAAAGATAAGATAAGATGGCAGATGCAATATAACAAACAAGCATTTTGATTACATTGCTCCAGACAGCGTCAAAATTAACACCGCCCTCGGCTGCAATGGCGTCAATAGCGTCCCCGGAATATTTCGGGCCAAGCAATGACAACTGATTGGAGGCGAGCGTCAGAATGATGGCAAGCACAAACAGAGGCCAATATTTCATCATATAGCCGCCAAGACGAAGCATAACGCTTTTTGTGGTCTTTCTGTCCAATTTTTTGGATGTCCCCATTTTATTGGGATTGGATTCCGCACGCGGATCTTTCGCAAAATTTCCTTTATTCAACAAAGGCACCCCCCATCTGGGAATCACTGATCTCCCGGTATTCCTCACAGTTTTCCATTAAAAACGCGTGCTTCCCCATTCCGATGATTTTTCCTTCATCCAAAACCACGATGACATCGCAGTCTTTAATTGAACTGACACGCTGGGCAACCGTAATGACCGTTGTTTTTTCCATGTCGCGGGCAAGCGCCTGTCTGAGACTGGCGTCTGTTTTATAGTCAAGTGCTGACGAACTGTCGTCAAGAATCAAAATTTCAGGCTTTGCGGCAAGCGCGCGTGAAATAAGAATACGCTGTTTTTGTCCGCCTGATACATTGGTTCCCTTAGCAGACAGCATATGCCCATAACCCTCAGGAAACGCGGAAATAAAATCATCTGCCTGCGCGGTTTTTGCCGCATCCACAACCGCTTCATGGGACAAATCCCGTCCGAATTTGATGTTTTCTTCGACAGTATCGGCATACAGAAAATCATTCTGCATCGCTGTCCCAAACATAGGATACAGCGTCTCTTTCGGAATTGTCCGGATATCTTTTCCGTCAATACGGATACTGCCTGAGCCAACATCATAAAACCGAAGAAGAAGCTTTACAATGGTTGACTTTCCGCTCCCTGTGGCACCGATAATGCCAAGGGATCCTCCTCGGGGAACCGCAAAACTGATATCAGTCAAATCGTTATGACCGCCTTTATAGGAGAAATTGACATGATCAAAGACAATATGAGCGTCCTCCTCGCGGGAAGGATATTCCCGCTCGCTTTTCACTTCCAGATCGGCAGAAGTATCCAGCACCTGTGCAATCCGCTTTGCCGACGCTGAACTTTTAGTATACATGACAAAAATTCGGGTAACCGACATCATTGCCATGGAAATCAGCGTAAAATACTGCATAAACGCAATTACGGTTTCCGGATCGGAGGTTCCTCCCGCAACACGGGATGCGCTGAGCGCCACAACTGCGACAATTCCGAGATTCATCAGCAGCGTCATCACGGGATTGACAGCACTCATTGTGATTCCGGCACGCTTTTCATCCTCGACAAGCGCCTGATTGACAGAATCATATCTGCGGTGTTCATAATCCGTTTTCGAAAGTGCTTTAATCACGCGGATTCCCTGTGTATCTTCCCTGACCACTCGAATCATTCTGTCTACCGAACGCTGTACCTTTGTATAAAGCGGAACACCTTTTTTCGAAATAAAATATACCGTAATAAAAATAAACGGCAGAACCGCAATCATGGCAAGCGCAAGATAGCTGTCCATCAAAAGCGTAATGATAATGCCTCCGACAAGCAAAATCGGCGCGCGGACTCCCATGCGCTGCATCATGCTGACAAAGCTATGTACATTATAGGTATCCGTTGTAATACGGGACTCCAGTGACGGAATCGTAAAAAAATCCGTTTGTGCAGCAGAAAGACGAAGTGTTCGGTCAAACAAATCATGCCGCATCCGTTCCGCAAAATTTCTCGCCACATGTGCCGCCATACGGTTTGCACAAATATTACAAATACACGCAAGCGCAGCACAGCCGATCATGACGATGCCCCAGATGACAATCAATCGGACTTCCTGCTTATCCACCACGCTTTTTAAAATGTAGCTCAAAATATATGGCAAAAGCAACTCGACGAGCGTTCCGACGGCTTTGATCAAAAGTCCAACGGACATACGTTTGTAATATGGTCTTAGATATTTCAACATCAACTTCATTCTTTTAATTCTTCCCTGTTATCCGAATATTTTTTTGCACGAACCGCAATCCGTTCCAATACGGACCGAAACAGCTGAAGCTCTGAATCGGTAAGGTCCGCCGTAAGGTAACCATTCCATTCTTCGATAATCTTTCTCACCTCAGGCAGTACGGCCTCCATTTTTTCCGTCGGATAAACAAGTGTCACTCGTCTGTCCGTTTCACTTTGTTTACGTATGACATACCCATGTTCCTCAAGATAGGAGAGATGTCTTGTGACGTTGCTTTTATTGATACAAATGTGCTTTGCCAATTCTTCTTGGGAAATGCCGGGATTGCGGCATATCGCAATTACATAGCTGTGATGGCAGGCGCCGAGTTCCGCTCCCCGCAGCTTATCGGTGCGGTATAATCCTTCACATCGGCTGATCATATTGATTTGACGCATAATCGTAGCCAATGAAAACTCCTTTCTTCCGAGCCATTCTCGAATATATAAATATATAAAAATTGCAGATGCTTCAAAATGTTGCGCGGGCAACAGTTGCATTCGCAACAAATAGAATACCCCTAAAATCATCTCTTGTCAAGTCCCAAATACAAACAAAGTCTTTTTGAAAAAACTTTCTTTATACGGATCCGTCTTTTTCCATGCATGATGAGAAAGAATCCTCATACTTCAGAATGTTTCTGTTCTTCTTATCGTTATAGGCTGGTCTTTTGAACTTTATATATCTCTCTGTAAATTTTTAATGAATTTAACATGCGATTTTGTCGAAACATATTGTTTTTTTTTCATGAGCATGATAAAATAATAGTATAAACTTATAATGGGGGAGAATGGGATTTCATTTTTTGAACATACTCCCTTTTTCAAAAAAGTTGATTTTTCAGAAAGTCGGAAAGGAATGATACACATGGCTGATAAAGGACATAAAACCACGGCCGAGCTGCGGGCGCTGCTTCAAAACAGTCTGACAGCAAAGGCAAAGCCGGCAAAGGATGGACGCTTGACGGCGCATGAGCGCATGCAGCTGCTCTTTGACGAAGGTACTTTCGTTGAGGTCGGCGCATACATCGGACGCAAGAGAACGGAACTTGATGTTGAAGCAGATGACAGTTTTGAGCCGGTCGTTACAGGATACGGCGCGGTAAACGGCGCGCTCGTTTATGCATTTTCACAGGATTTCTCGCGTCTGCACGGTGCGCTCGGAGAAATGCACGCAAAAAAAATCGCAAACATTATCAAAATGGCGGTGCGTTCACAAGCTCCGCTCATCGGCGTATTTGACAGCGCCGGAGCAAAAATTCTGGAGGGCGTGGATGCGCTCGCCGGTTATGGTAGCATCATGCATGCTATAGGGACAGCACCGATTACAAAAATCGCAGTTATATCTGGTATTTGCGGAGGCGCCTCCGCCGTCATTGCGGAAATGTTCGATTTGATTATCGCCGCAAAAAATACGGGAAAGCTTTTTGTTTCCCCGTCAGGAAAAACATCCGAGGATGTCACCGCGAACGAAAGTCTCATTGATCTCGTTTCACAAGATGACACAGCTGCTGTCAAGCAGGCACGCACATTATCCGCATATTTTACCGGTACGCTTCCGCAAGAGGATGATATCAACCGTACCGTTGAACTGGACAGTGTTCTTTCAAATGCTGGATATGACATCCATGAAATTATCCGTTCCGTATTTGACATCGGCAGTTTTACGGAAATCGGCGCAGGTCATGCGGACAGTATCGTCACGGGATTTGCTTCCATTGGCGGCAGAAGCGTCGGAATTGTCGCAAACAATCCCGCCATCAAGGGCGGTATACTTTGTCCATGTGCGGCCGACAAAGCTACTCATATTCTTTCCGTGTGCCGCCGCGCGGGTCTTCCTGTCGTGACGCTTGTTGATACGGACGGAGTTGCAGATAAGCTTCACGCGGAGGAAAAAGGATTTGCCCTAAAGCTTGCCCGGCTTGCAGGTGAATACACAGCACTTACCTCTCCCGCCGTCACAGTATCCCTTGGGCAATCCTACGGTACAGCATATGCCGTATTGGGATCTAAAAATCTGACCGGTGGTGTTGCGCTCGCGCTCGACCGCGCGAAAATTTCTGCCATGTCTCCGGATTCCGCTGTTGAATTTTTGGATAAGGTAAAGGATGAATCTCATCACGCCGATATCGCCGCACGCTGGGCAGAACAGTATGCCTCCCCGCTAGAAGCCGCAAAAAGCGGACACATCGACGATATCATAGACACAGCGGAGCTGCGTCAGAGAATCGGTGCGGCACTTGAAATGCTGTGCTTCTGATCAAAGGAGGTACGATAATGTTTCTTTCCATAGAAGAACCCATTATTACCGAGGATTCCACATTCCTCGATCGTCTCGGGCTCGGAGGACAAACGCTTTTAATCGGGATGCTGACGGTTTTTGCCATGCTTTTTGTCATCTATCTTGCGATGATCGCTATGCGCGCGATTTTTGCACGGAAAGCACCGAAAACCGAAAAGTCTGATGCTGCTCCAGAGGAAAAACCAATTCCTGCAAGCGTACCGCAATCAGAACCCGCCATTCCCGCTACCCCATCAGACGATTGCGCGATTGTCGCGGCGATTACCGCTGCCATTGCATCTTATACAGGAAAAGCCCCGGCATCTTTCCGTGTCGTCTCTTTTAAAAAAAGAACACACTGATTCATCCGTGGTCTTCATCTGACTGCAAACCGCGGAAACATATTTTTAAGTTATTTGAATCATTGAATTGGAGGAATACTGAAATGAAAAAATATAGTGTAACCGTAAACGGCGTCGTATACGACGTCACCGTCGAAGAAATCAGCGCAGACATGACAGCGCCCGCGCCTGTCTCTCCTGCCCCGTCAGCTGCTCCGTCCCCCGCAGCACCCGCGCCTGTAAAAGCCCCGACACCTGCGGCAGCACCTGCTCCCGCAGCGGCTCCTGCAGGAGAAGCAAGAATCACAATATCTGCTCCTATGCCCGGCAGCATATTAAGTGTCAATGTCAAAGTTGGAGACAAGGTGGAAAAAGGCGCCGTTCTCTGCATTCTGGAAGCCATGAAAATGGAAAATGAAATCATGGCGCCGGAAGCCGGTACCGTTACCTCCGTCGCCGCCACAAAGGGAGCCTCTGTTCAGTCGGGCGATGTCCTTGTCACACTGGCTTAAGTGCGGCATTTTCCCGAACGGTGGTGACATTTTATGCTTGAAAAACTGAAAGCTCTGTGGGAAAGCACGGGAATTGCCAAGCTGTTTGACAACGATATCGAGTTGTTCGGCAAAACGCTGGTTATGTACCTTATTGTAGGAGTTCTCGTCTATCTCGCAGTAAAAAAAGGCTTCGAGCCGCTACTTTTGCTCCCAATTGCAACAGGGATGCTGCTCGCCAACCTTCCCGGCGCAGAGCTTTTCCATATGGAATTGTTTATTGACAAGGAAAATCCGAATGCCATTATGCAGATTCAACGGGTGATAGAAGAAGGAGGGCTGCTCGATTTCCTGTATCTCGGCGTCAAGCTCGGCATTTATCCGTCTCTTATCTTCCTTGGCGTTGGTGCCATGACAGATTTTGCTCCGCTTATTGCCAATCCGAAAAGCCTGTTCCTTGGCGGTGCCGCACAGTTCGGCGTATTTGCGGCGTTTATCGGCGCACTTCTGCTTGGCTTTGACGAATTGGCTGCCGCAGCAATCGGTATCATCGGCGGTGCCGACGGTCCGACTGCAATTTTGGTGACCAAGATTTTGGCTCCTGCTCTCCTCGGTGCAATTGCGATCGCAGCTTATTCTTATATGGCACTGATCCCCATGATTCAGCCGCCTCTTATGAAGCTGATGACAACCAAAAAGGAACGCGCTATCCAAATGACTCAGTTAAGACCAGTCTCCAAACTTGAAAAAATCGTTTTTCCGATCGCGGTAATCGTTATCGTATGTCTTTTGCTCCCTGATGCAGCACCGCTTGTCGGATTTCTGATGTTCGGTAATCTCTTAAATGTCAGCGGTGTAACCGACCGTCTTTCCAAAACGGCTCAGAATGAACTGATTAACATTGTAACGATTTTCCTCGGTGTTTCCGTCGGCGCGACAGCCAACGCGGAAAACTTCCTTGCTTTGGATACACTGAAAATTATCGTTCTCGGGCTTGCCGCATTTCTGCTTTCTACCATGGGAGGACTCCTCGGCGGAAAAATCATGTGCAAGCTTTCCGGCGGAAAAATCAATCCCCTGATCGGTTCGGCCGGCGTTTCCGCCGTACCGATGGCGGCACGGGTTTCGCAGAAAGTCGGTCAAAAAGAAAATCCGGGGAATTTCCTTCTTATGCACGCTATGGGACCCAATGTTGCCGGCGTCATCGGCTCGGCAATCTGCGCAGGGGTATTTCTTGCGCTTTTCCGATAATTACATATCTCGCCCGAATGGATAACGACACAACTTACTATCCGGGGCAAATCAATCAGGAGGATTTATATGGCAAAAGTCAAAATATGCGAGACAGTACTCCGTGATTCGCATCAATCCCTCATCGCTACGCGAATGACAACGGACGAAATGCTGCCTATTCTGGAACAAATGGACAAAATCGGCTATCACGCGTTGGAAGCATGGGGAGGCGCGACATTCGACGCCTGCCTGCGCTTCCTCGACGAAGATCCTTGGGACAGACTTCGCAAAATCAGAGATAAGGTAAAGCATACAAAGCTTCAAATGCTGTTCCGCGGACAAAACATTTTAGGATATCGTCATTATCCTGACGACGTGGTGGAATATTTCGTTCAGAAATCCATTGCAAACGGAATCGATATCATCCGGATTTTCGACGCGTTAAATGATGCACGCAATCTGAAAACCGCAATCAATGCAACCATTAAAGAAGGCGGTCATGTTCAGGCCGCTATCAGCTATACAACAAGCCCTGTTCATACCAATGAAAACTTCGCCGCATACGCCAAGCAGCTTGAAGAAATGGGAGCCAACTCCATCTGCATCAAGGATATGGCAGGTCTTTTAAAGCCGTATGACGCCTATGAACTTGTAAAGCTCATTAAGAAAACTGTCAGCATTCCGGTGGAACTGCATACACACTATACCTCCGGACTTGCTTCCATGACGCTGCTCAAAGCAATTGAGGCGGGAGTCGACATTGTGGACACCGCGATTTCCCCGTTTGCTATGGGTACGAGCCAGCCGCCTACGGAACCGCTTGTCGCGACGCTTGCCGGCACGGAATATGACACCGGACTTGACCTTAGTGAGCTTGACAAAATCTGCAAATACTTTACCCCGATCCGGGAAAAATATATTGCAAATGGAATGCTCGATCCTAAGGTACTCAAGGTGGACGTCAATGCCCTGCTCTATCAGGTACCGGGCGGAATGCTCTCGAATCTTGTTTCCCAGCTTAAGCAGGCAGGCAAATCCGAGAAGTTAACCGAAGTTCTTGAGGAAGTGCCGCGCGTCCGTGCAGACGCCGGTTATCCGCCTCTTGTTACGCCGTCATCCCAGATTGTCGGAACACAGGCCGTCTTCAATATTATCGGCGGAGAGCGCTATAAAATGGTAACAAAGGAATTCAAAGGACTTGTTCGTGGCGAATATGGTAAAACTCCTGCCGAAATTTCCCCTGAATTCCGGAAAAAAATCATCGGCGACGAAAAGCCGGTTACAGAACGTCCCGCCGATGCACTGGAACCGGAACTGGACCGTCTGCGCGAAGAGGTAAAGCCTTGGGCAATTCAAGAGGAAGACGTCCTCTCCTATGCGCTGTTTGAACAGGTTGCTGTCAAATTCTTTGAGAAACGAAAAGCAAAGCTCTACGGACTTGACAGCGAACATGCTGATTTCGAAAACAAAATTCATAATATATGAAAAAGGAATGTGAAAAGCGAAGCTGCAAAGCTCCGCTTTTCACATATGAAGTTATGAAAGCTGAATTTTATCGGAAATGGTTTGACCGTACGGCTTTTCCCGTTATCATAGCAAATACTTCCGGAACGATTGTCTATAAAAACCCTTCGGCAATAAAACATCTGCCTATGCTTCGTAAAGGAGCAGATATCCGGCGCCGTTTATGCGGCAAAATGCCGCTTTCCTCAGGAATGGATGCGGAATTGTCCGGCAAAGCGCCATACCGCAGGGCAGCAGTCTTTTCTGACGAGGAAATGTTTATCTTTTTGTTTTTATCCCGTCTGCAATATCCGGATTCAGACAGAATCACAAGAATACTTACCGATACGTTCGGCACAAAACTTTCAGATCTTTTGGCAAGCCAGGAACAGGAAGCATCCCTTCCATACGATGCCTCCTGCATGGGGAAAAACAGGATTTATGCCGATCTTTTGGACATCTGTGGCAATAAAAGCGGTGCAGACGACGCATATGTATACGATATTCAAGAGGTGACAGAAAAACTATTCTCACGTCTGAAGGACGCTTTCCGGGCGCTCGGATATCGGATTTCTGTCAAAAATCTCCAACCTCGGGAGGATAAAACCTATATAAAATTCAACTTATATGATTTTATATTCGTTCTCAGCCGGTTACTTTACATCCAAATGAAGCGCTCCGAAAATGGTATCATCGGAATTGAAGCGGCTTTTGATGAAGATTACGACTCTTATGAGTTTCGTTTCACTGCAAGAACTTCTCTTTCCCCTACTTCTGTGAAGGGGAAAAACGCCGCTGATTTTCTGACAAAGCTTGCGCCGGAATGCACTTTTGAACTCAAGCTTTTTCAAAATATCGACATCCTGTTCCGTAATACAAAAATTTCCGTTGACAAATATGGGAAATTCATCATAGAATATCGCTTGAATTTAACAGGGAAACCCGCCGTTCTTCATATCAGAAGCGTTGATTTCAGTGATGCCGGGCTTGAGCGTGTGATTGACAGCTTCCTTGATGAAATGAAATCTGTATTGAAAAATCACAGCTGACAATCCCGTCCGTTTTCTACATTAAAATTCATCTACTTAAAAGATGCTGTCGCTATGAAAGCAAGGCTCACATGATGTCAACATAAAAATCCGCCGAGAAGACAATAATCTCGGCGGATTTTTTATTCGCAAAACGCGACTTCATCCCCTGTCAATAGGAAGGAAACAAAAAATGCTTTCCTAAGCGTTCTAAACTGAATTTGAAAAAGAAAAAGTGCTCGCAAAAACCCTTGCGAACACTTTAACTGGTCGGAGTGAGAGGATTTGAACCTCCGGCCTCTTGGTCCCGAACCAAGCACTCTACCAAACTGAGCCACACCCCGAATCCAAACTATGAAAGCCGCCCTTTTCTTCTACGGCTTTAGTATTATACACCATTTCATTCCGATTGTCAACTATTTTCCGGCAAAATTTTATACAAAAGAAGCGCCGCCTGTACGGACGACGCTTCCCTGCTTTTTCTTTTCAGCTTTTTTCATCCCTTACGATTTTTCTGCCCATCAGAACACCCATAACAGATGCCATCATCAGTCCTCTCGTCCAACCACTCGAATCCCCAAGGCAATGCAGTCCCTTTACGCTTGTTTCCAGCTCCTCATTCATCTTGACGCGGTTGCTGTAAAATTTCAGCTCGGGAGAATAAAGAAGCGTCTCTGTCGAGGCAAACCCCGGTACGACGTGGTCCATTGCCTGAATGAAATTGATGATATTCATCATTGCGCGGTATGGCATCGCCGCTGTGATATCACCCGCTACCGCATCCGGAAGCGTTGGACGCAGATTAGACTGTGAAAGCTCCTTTTGCCATGTTCTTTTGCCGTCAAGAATATCTCCAAAACGCTGAACGAGAATATGTCCCGCGCCAAGCATATTGGTCAGCTCTCCAACCTTCTGTGCGTATTTAATAGGCTGATTAAACGGCACATTAAAATTATGAGAACAAAGGATAGCCAAATTGGTGTTGTCGGATTTGAGCTCCTTATAGGAATGCCCATTGACGACGGCAAGGTCATTGTCATAATTCTCTTGACTGACAAAACCGCCAGGATTCTGGCAAAAAGTGCGGACCTTATTCTTAAAAGGCTTTGGATACCCGATAAGCTTTGATTCATAGAGCACTTCATTGATTTGCTCCATGATTTCATTGCGCACCTCAACACGCACACCGATATCAACCGTTCCGGGAACATGATCAATATTATGGTCCGTACAGGTTTTCTCCAGCCATTCAGCGCCGCGTCGTCCAGTTGCAACAATTGTCCGTTCCGAATAAATTTCCTGCGATTCTTTACCGTTGGTAATTTGAACGCCAAGACAAACTCCGTTTTCAATCATAATATCCGTGCATTCATAACCAAAAATAATCTCAACTCCATTTTGCAGCAAATACTGCTCGATAGCATAATAGAGATCCTGTGCTTTTTCTGTTCCGAGATGACGAATAGGACAATCTACAAGCTTCAATCCTGCCTGGATGGCACGTTTGCGTATCTCTTTTTTTGCTTCATTATCAGACACACCCTCCACATGCTCATCCGCCCCGAACTCAAGATAAATTCCATCCGCATAGTGAATCGTCTCCTGCACGACGTCCTCTCCGACAAGTGTCGGAAGATCACCGCCAACCTCATAGCTTAGAGAAAGTTTTCCGTCGGAAAAAGCCCCCGCTCCGGAAAATCCTGTTGTAATATGGCAATAGGGCTTGCAGTTCATGCACTGCTTCGTTTTTTCTTTCGGGCAGTGACGGTTCTCGATTGCACGTCCCTTTTCGACAATTGTAATCTTCTTCCGGCTTCCGCCTCTTATCATTTCAATTGCCGTAAAGATTCCTGCCGGACCTGCGCCGATGATGACAACATCCGTTTTCATATTTTCCCCCTCCCGTAATCTTCAACATGCACGGATGCTTTCCGCATCCTTTTTCGTGCTTTTTTGGTATTCCTCAAAATTTTCATAGTTGATTCCGCCGAATCGGCAATAAAAATTTCTCTCTCTCATCCGGTAAAGGTTTTCTTTCATATAAATCTGAGCCTCTGCCTCCGGTGCGATTGTCGAATAAACCGCGGCACCATATGGTGCGCTTCCGAAAATATTTTTTTCGATTCGAAGCTCTCCGTCTTCCGTTGCGGATGATATTCTCCAAATAAAAATATGATGTCCCATAGGTTCCGGATAAATTTCCGAATTTCGCGGAATCGTATCGCCGAGCATAGAAAAACCGCGCCCTGCATCCTCGCAGATATTCATAGAAAATTCAGCGTCGAGCGGCAGACGGTCGCGGCATTCATATGCCGCCATACCGTATTTCGAAAAAAGATTACGCATAAAACGAACATGCTTTGCCGGCTGGCAATCTGTCCCGCCCTGATGGGTCACGCAGGAATCATATATTTCGTCAAACAAGCAATTTTCGACGCTTGTATCCTCACAGATATTCCAAAATTCCACAGCGTTGCCAAACCGGATTTTTCTCTCCGCACTCCAAACGCACCCTCCGATAAAGCGGAACCGGCAACCAAAAATCTCAGTCCGAATCCCCTTTCCGGAAACACCATGAACACCGCTCATTTCAAAGCAAAGATTCTCAATGCGCATATCACGTCCGGCATCCGCAAGGTTTCGTCCGCCGAAAACAGCACATTCAATCGATTTGTAAAATTCAGCCGGATTTTTTTCTGACCAAAGATAAAGTTCGCCGCGGCAAGGCTGCTTCTTTGCCGAAAAGCCATAGCATTCGTCAAAAAAATCTCCCTGAGCCGAAAGCTCTTCCATACTCCATCTAAGTGTACCGCACGATGCACCGTCATTATAAATAAAATTGCACGCTTCTGTTTCAGGTCGGTTCACACAGCGCCAAATATTCGGGCGTACCGGTTCCCAATCTCCCCTGCGGCAAAGATCCACGGACCCGATAAAGCGAGGGGATTCACCCTCTCCATAGGCTCCGTATACAATAGGATTGCCGTTTTCCCCACAGGTTGTGATAAGCCGCTCACGCATAACGGTTCCCCGACGGAACAACACCTTGTCCCCAGGCAAAAGTGAAAGATCACGGTAATCCGCACGCGGATTCTGCGGGGACAACCCGTCCCCGCGTCCATTTATTCTGTCAATATAATATATCATAGCTCAATGCCTTTCTCCGGAATCCGGCAGCAACTCTCTCGCGAAAACATTTTCGCTTTCTGTCTCGTCATTCCGCACGGAATCGAAAATACTGCGGAATACCGTCCCATGCCGCACCGTCCCATTCAAAAAAGAGTTCGGAACAGTTGTCATTCAGAAACAGTGGAAGATACAAATTGAAATTATGAGAAAGCTTCTCCGAGCGGCAAAGATTTTCCAAATCCATCCAGAAAACACTTCCTTCATCCGTTTGCCGGACTAGATTTCCCGAAAAGTCCGATGTCCTGTATAAGAATTCAATATACCGACAGTTTCCGGTTTTTTCCGCCCAGTGAACGACACCGCAAGGCACAAGGTTTCGGACGGAAAGTCCCGTCTCTTCATATATTTCCCGTATGGCGGAAGCGGTGAAGCTCTCCCCTGGCTCAACATGACCACCTGGGAACGTTAATCCGGGCCAATCGCTTTTGATACGGTCGAGCACCAGAACACGTCCCTCCTTGCATACCATCGTCATGTTATAAAATTTTGCGAGCGATTCCATCAGCTTTTTCTTGTACGGATTTCCTGCGCAGCCATCTCGCCGAATTCGTCCAGCTTCATACCGCCCATCACTTTTCCGTCTCGCGTACGCACGGAAACGGTTCCGTTTTCAACCTCGCGGTCTCCGATAACCAGCATATACGGAATTTTTTCAAGCTGTGCCGCACGTATCTTATAATTTGCACTCTCGCTGCGGTCGTCCAGTTCCGCCCGGATTCCCCGCTTTTTCAGCGCCGAGGTAATTTCTTTTGCGTATCCGTCGGCACGATCGGTAATGGTAATCACCTTTACCTGCACCGGAGACAGCCACATCGGGAACTTTCCGGCATAATGCTCCGTCAAAATCCCGATAAAGCGCTCAATTGAGCCAAACACAACGCGATGAATCATAATCGGACGACGTTTTTGACCGTCTGCCGCAGTATACTCTGCCTCAAAACGCATGGGAAGCTGAAAATCAAGCTGAATGGTTCCGCATTGCCATGTACGGCCGAGTGAATCCTCAAGATGAAAATCAATTTTCGGACCATAGAACGCTCCGTCGCCCTCATTGATGACATACGGCATGCCAAGCTCCTCCAATGCGCTCTTAAGCCCGTTTGTAGCAAGCTCCCAATCCTCCAGAGAACCGAGATGATCCTCCGGCATCGTCGAAAGCTCGACATGATATTTGAAACCAAACAAGGCGTATACCTCGTCAATCAGGCGTACAACTCCCTTGATTTCCTCCGATATCTGATCTTCCGTCATATAGATGTGCGCGTCGTCCTGTGTAAAGCAGCGCACACGCATCAGTCCATGCAAGGCACCGGATTTCTCGTGACGATGAACGATACCAAGCTCTCCTATACGCATCGGCAAATCACGGTAAGAACGCGGCTCCATCTTATAGACAAGCATCCCGCCCGGACAGTTCATCGGCTTGATACAGAAAGTCTGCTCATCAATCGTTGTCGTGTAGATATTGTCCTTATAATGATCCCAGTGACCGGATGTTTCCCAAAGCGTTTTGTTCAGCATGATCGGCGTGCTGATCTCCATATAACCTTCGCGTGTATGAATTTCCCGCCAATAATCGATAAGTATATTTTTAAGAATCATACCCTTAGGCAAAAAGAATGGAAAACCCGGACCCTCATCCATAATGGTATAAAGTCCCAACTCCCGCCCGAGCTTGCGGTGGTCGCGCTTTTTAGCTTCTTCAATGCGTTCAAGGTACTGTTCAAGCTCTTCTTTTTTGGTAAAAGCCGTACCGTAAATGCGCACAAGCATCTTGTTTTTTTCATTGCCGCGCCAGTATGCGCCGGCAATCGAAGTCAATTTTATCGCTTTCACAGCGGAAGTATAAGTTACATGAGGCCCCGCACAAAGATCAGTAAATTCCCCTTGACGGAAAAAACTGAGTTCTGCATCCTCCGGCAGATCCCGAATGAGTTCTACCTTATAAGGTTCTCCTTTTTCCTCCATGAAGGCAATCGCCTCCTCTCTAGGGAGTGTGTATCTTTCCAGCTTGAGATTTTCTTTGATGATTTTCTTCATTTCCGTTTCGATAGCGGCAATATCCTCCTCCGAAAACGGCGTATCCCGATCGAAATCATAATAGAAGCCATCTTTGATAGATGGTCCGATGGCAAGTTTTGTCTCCGGATAGAGACGCTTAACCGCCTGTGCAAGAATATGGGATGCGGTATGGCGAAGTGCGTTTCTGCCAAGCTCTTCCTCAAAAGAAGTCTCCGCAATGCTCCCGTCATGATTGATTACTTTCATACATTTTCCTTTCTCCGCTGTCAGCGGATATCCTGATAAAATAAAAAAACCTCAAGCCTACCTTTCCGACTTGAGGTGCTGTGCACGGTTCCACTCAAAAATTTCACTCTGATTTGCTGTAACGGGCAATTCCGGCGCGCCATTTCCTGCGCGCAGCTGCACGGCGGTATCCTCCGCAGTCCTCAGGGAACGCTTTCAGCCTCGGCGCATCCTCTCTTGGCTGGCTTCTGACGGTGACATGTCCGTGATATGCTTTATTCTTATATGTTCAGTTTACACCGAAAAAAATCTTTTGTCAATACTTTTCTCTCGCCTTTTCAGGTACTTTTTTCTTTCATGAAACAAAAACCGTTGTCTTGATTCTCTTTTGCGGCGAAAAAGGCACTTTTGGGCATGCTTATTATATGCTGTTTTTGGCATATTCAGTTTATAACCCCGAAATCCGTCTTTTCGTATCTTATCTCTCGTTTTTATATTCTTTACACTTTCATGTTTTTTATTTTTGTTTCAAAAAGCTATCCTTATCTTTCAATTTCCAGTAAAATAACAGAGGTTAGTTGACAAAATAGAAAAAATAGGATATGATAAAAACAAGATTTATGAGAAAAACAGCGTTGCTGCTTTTTGTCAAATGGGGAGAGAAATATATGATCATACTAAAAAGCGAACAGCTCACCGTCAAAATCAAGCCTTATGGCGCAGAGCTTTCCAGCATTGTAGATAACAAAACCGGAAAAGAATACATATGGCAGGGTGATCCTTCCATATGGAGCGGTCAGTCCCCTATTCTTTTTCCGATTACCGGCAGACTTTTATCGGACAGCTTTCTCTACCATAACAAAAAATATTATCTTCCCAAGCATGGGTTTGCACGGAAGAGCCAGTTTGAAATTTTAATGGCATCCGATGCAAAGGCCGCTTTTCGGCTGGAATCCGGAGAGGAAACCTACCGTGTTTATCCGTTTTCGTTTGCCCTGACGGCAGAATATGCTTTAGACAACAAAACGCTGCACATCACCAATGTCGTAAAAAATATGGGAAAAGAAGAAATGTATTTTTCTTTGGGAGCTCACCCTGCTTTCAACATTGAAATAGGGGATTTCGTCAAATTCTCGGAATTTGAAGATTTTACAACTCTGCTTTTTGACGAATCCGGACTCGCCTGCGGAGAAAAGGTTCTCGCCCGTCATCGTAAAAAAATTGAAATCACAGAACATCTATTCGATGATGACGCCCTTTTCTTTTCCGAGCTCTCCAGTACATCGGCAAAAATCATATCAAAAACCGGACATGAAATTCTTAAAATGGAATTCGGCAATGTGCCATTTGTCGGTCTGTGGGCAAAGCCCGGAGCCTCATTTGTCTGCATTGAGCCATGGTACGGTATCTGTGACAACCCATCGGTATCCGGCAAAATTGAAGAAAAACCTTTTATCCGCCGTCTTGATATTTCCGAAGAATTCCGGTTTCATTATTCCATTACCATTTTATAAAAATCATCCCAAGCTTTACGAAGCCGTTATTCTATGGCCTATCTATAGCAAAAAACAGGAAACGCCCAAAGGCAGTTTCCTGTTTTTTGATCTTAAAAATACCTTGAGAAAATGGTGTGGGAAATTTTTCTGTCCTTTCATCTCGCTTTTCTTTCCCTGAAATCGTTCTTCGTGCCAACTTATTTTTCCAAAGTAGCTTCTACGTTTTTCCCCCCTTGTATTTTCCTTGCCGGTGTGATACAATTTGATTCAGAATACAATTCGGAGGTCTATATGAACGAAAAGATAAATACCGCGCTGTCGCTTGCCGCGTCCGTCGGCTTTGAACAGTCGGCGTCTCTTGCAGCCGATGCCCTGATTTTTCGAGAAGAAGTGCGAGCCATGTGTCATGTCGACCGCTGTCGCAGTTACGGCAAAACATGGACATGTCCGCCGGCTTGCGGTACCTTGGAGGAAATGAGAGAAAAAGTATCCGCCTATCAGGAGGGTATCCTTGTAGAAACAATCGGAAAAATGGAAGATGAATTTGATTTCGAATCCATCTCACAAGCGTCAGCACTCCATAAAAAGCGTTTTGAAACATTGATCGATGCCTTGCACGAACGTGGCTGGCAGCTTCTGCCGATGGGCGCCGGAAGATGTACAATTTGCAAAGAATGTACTTACCCAGATGCTCCCTGCCGCTTCCCGAATCGTGCCATGCCGTCAATGGAAGCCGCAGGACTTCTTGTTTCCGACGTCTGTGCCAAAAGCGGCATCCCATATTATAACGGAAAAAATACCACTACCTTTATCAGTTGTATCTTAATTAAAGAAAAGGAAACGTAAATTTCCTTCATCGATATCAGATGCTGCTGTCGAAACAGGACTTGATTTTTTATCATTTTTATGATAGACTATAATAAAATAATCGTTTTAAAGGATAAAAAATATGATAATCAGAAGAGCCTCAGAAAAAGATACGGAAGGAATTGACAAGCTGCTCCGCCAAGTGCTGGATGTTCATCACCAAGGACGTCCTGACTTATTTAAAGCAAATGCAAAAAAATATACAGACGCACAGCTTTCTGAAATTCTGAGCAATGATCAAACGCCGGTTTTTGTCGCAGTAGATGAGCAAGAAAAAGTCCTCGGATATGCTTTCTGCATGTTCCGTCAAAATCAGAACGACAATATTTTGACAGACATTCGCTCACTCTACATTGATGATCTGTGCGTAGATGAGAATATCCGCGGACAGCATATCGGGAGATCTTTATATGAGTTTGTTCTGTCATACGCCAAAAACAACGGATGCTACAATGTCACGCTGAACGTATGGGCCTGCAACACAAGCGCCATCCGGTTTTACGAAAAATGCGGGCTGAAGCCGCAGAAAATCGGAATGGAGATTATTCTTTAAACGCTTGAAAATACATCTCTTCTTGCTTTCTCTTTTCCCTGCCAATTCTCACACATTTACATGTTCCGATTGCCGCCGGGTATCGGGAATCATGTCCGCCGCCGTTCCATTAGGCCTTGGAAGGAACGGATGCGGACTTTTTCTGTATATGAATTCGAAAAGGAATCTATTTTTTATGAGTTACATTACAAAATTCACGAAATATATTACAGCAAGCGTACTCGGTATGATTGGACTCTCCTGCTATATTCTTGCTGATACTTATTTTGTCTCTGTAGGGATCGGTGAACTTGGACTTGCTGCCTTAAATATTGCCATTCCTATTTTTAATCTCATAAGCGGTATCGGACTCATGACCGGAGTTGGTGCAGCAAGCCGGTTTTCCGCTTATCGAGCATCCGGAGATAAGCGTGCCGAAAGCATTTTTACAAACGCCTGTGTATTTGGATTTTTGTCCGGTATTCTTATCACAGTTCTTGGCATCGTATTTTCCGAAGAACTTTGTTTTTTGCTTGGAGCTGATGAAGAAACCATCTCCTATACAAATGAATATCTTCAAACACTGATGTGTACTTCTCTGTTCTTTATCCTCAATAATATCTTCACTGCATTTGTCCGAAACGACGGAAACCCGCGGCTTTCCATGGCAGCAATGCTTATTGGCAGTTTTGCCAATATCATTCTCGATTATATTTTTATTTTTCCGCTTAAGCTCGGCATGTTTGGGGCTGCTGCCGCTACGGCGAGTGCTCCGCTGATCAGTATGGGAATCCTTTCCTTACATTTTATCACAAAAACAAATACGTTCCGACTTCAAAAATGCCGGATAGCCCCGTCTATTATCTTTTCCTGCCTTACTGTCGGAATTTTTTCCCTTATTACAGAACTTTCCTCTGGTATTGTTATGGTCATTTTCAACCGTTCCATCCTGGAGCCGGAAGGAAACACCGGCGTCGCAGCATACGGCATCATAGCCAATATCGCACTGGTTGCCATTTCAATTTTTACAGGAATCTCACAAGGACTCCAGCCGCTTGCAAGTGTAGCTGCTGCGGAAAAAAATAAAAAAGAGCTTTGGAATGGGCTTCGTCTTTCCTGCATTCTTGCCTTCTCAATAGCGGCATTACTGCTTATATTCGCCGTTTTATTTCGAGGACCGCTGGTGTCTCTCTTTAACAAAGAGGATGACACAAAGCTTTCCGAACTTGCCCAAAGAGGTCTTATTATCTATTTTACAGGATTTTTTGCCGCCGGCATTAATATTATCTGCGCTTCTTTCACCGCAGCATGTGCCAAGGTTCGGGAAAGTTTTTTCATTTCCATATTCCGAGGTATCGTCTTTATCCTTCCCTCTGTTCTGATTCTTTCTCGCATTGCCGGAACAGACGGAATTTGGTTTTCATTCTGTATGGCAGAAATGCTGACACTATGTTTTTCTGTTGTTTTTGTCTTGTCCTTTTTCAGAAAATTTGAAAAATCGGCAAAAAGTTCTTGACATATACAATTTTATCGAATACAATATATTATAAATATAATATCCTGAAAAGCGTTGAAGAAGAGAGTAGCTTTTTTACGAAAGATCCAAGAGAGCCGACGATGGTGGGAGTTCGGCATCCGGTAGATAGAAGCGAAAATCACTTCTGAGCCGCGGCGGCGAACGGACCACTCTTATTAGCTGCCGACGGAGCTCCCCGTCACGGAGCGGCATATGTCTGTATGTTTTCATAGGTGGGAAAGCGAAGCAAACATCTTCGTCCTATAGATACGGACGAGGATGTTTTTATTTTTGTCGAATCGAGTACAAGGAGGATTTTTTCATGTACGAAAAGGTACCGGCGAACCTCAATTTCGTCGAGAGAGAAAAGAAAATCGAGGAATTTTGGGAAGAAAACAAAATTTTTGAAAAAAGCATTGAAGACCGACGCGGCTGCAAAAACTATACCTTCTATGACGGTCCCCCGACCGCAAACGGAAAACCGCATATCGGACATGTTCTCACGCGCGTTATCAAGGATATGATCCCGCGCTACCGTACGATGAAAGGATATAAGGTCGACCGTAAGGCCGGCTGGGATACGCACGGACTTCCTGTCGAATTGGAAGTAGAAAAAAAGCTCGGTCTTGACGGCAAAGAACAAATCGAAAAATACGGAATTGCTCCATTCATTGAAGAATGTAAGAAAAGTGTCTGGAAATACAAAGGAATGTGGGAAGATTTTTCCGGTACAGTTGGTTTCTGGGCAGATATGGAGCATCCGTATGTTACCTATGAAAACGACTATATCGAATCTGAATGGTGGGCACTCAAACAAATTTACGAAAAAGGACTGCTGTATAAGGGATTTCAGATTGTTCCCTACTGTCCGCGCTGCGGTACGCCTCTCGCGACACATGAGGTAGCACAGGGCTATAAATCGGTTAAGGAACGTTCCGCGGTTGTCCGTTTCAAAGTCAAAGGGGGAGACGAAGAGGCTTACTTCCTTGCATGGACAACAACACCATGGACGCTGCCTTCCAACGTTGCACTTACCGTTAATCCGGATGAAATATATTGCAAAGTCAAAGCCGCAGACGGCTACACCTACTATCTGGCCAAAGCCCTGCTTGACACCGTGCTCGGGAAACTTGCAAAAGAAGGTACTCCTGCTTATGAGATTCTGGAATCCATGAAGGGCTCTTCTCTGGAATATCGTGAATACGAGCCTCTTTTCGAGTGTACCGGCGAATTTGTCGCCAAAACCGGAAAAAAAGCGCACTTTGTTACCTGCGCAGACTATGTTACGATGACCGACGGTACCGGTATTGTCCATACGGCACCTGCTTTTGGTGCAGACGACCTGAAAACCGGACGCCGGTATGATTTGCCGTTCGTTCAATTTGTGGACGGAAAAGGCAATATGACGGAAAATACGCCTTATGCAGGCAAATTCGTCAAGGAAGCAGACCCGCTCATTTTGCATGATTTGAAAGAAATGGGACTTCTTTTTGACGCGCCGAACTTCGAACATGAATATCCGTTCTGCTGGCGCTGCGATACGCCTCTCATTTATTACGCGCGGGATTCTTGGTTTATCGAAATGACCAAGGTACGGGACAAGCTGATTCAAAACAACAACACCATCAACTGGATTCCGGAATCCATCGGAAAAGGTCGTTTTGGAGATTGGCTTGAAAATGTACAGGATTGGGGAATCTCCCGCAACCGTTATTGGGGAACACCTCTCAATATTTGGGAGTGTGAGTGCGGACACCGTCATGCAGTAGGCTCCATTGCCGAGCTGCGTGAAATGTCGGATAACTGTCCGGAAAATATCGAGCTTCACCGTCCTTATATTGATGACGTAACCATCAAGTGCCCACATTGCGGAGGTACGATGCGCCGCGTCAAGGAAGTGATTGACTGCTGGTTTGATTCCGGCTCCATGCCTTTTGCGCAGTGGCATTATCCTTTTGAAAACAAAGAAGTTTTTGAGGAGCATTTCCCCGCCGATTTTATTTCCGAAGCGGTTGATCAAACTCGTGGATGGTTCTATTCCCTGCTTGCAATTTCAACGCTTATTTTTGACAAAGCGCCATATAAAAACGTAATCGTTTTAGGTCTTGTTCAGGATGAAAACGGACAAAAGATGTCCAAATCCAAGGGCAATGCCGTCGACCCGTTCGAAGCGCTCGAAACCTACGGCGCAGATGCCATCCGGTGGTACTTCTACTCCAACAGCGCGCCATGGCTTCCCAACCGCTTTCATGGAGGTGCTGTCGTCGAAGGACAGCGCAAATTCATGGGAACACTTTGGAACACCTACGCATTTTTCGTGCTGTATGCCAATATCGACGGCTTTGACGCTACAAAATACAAGCTCGAATATGAAAAGCTGTCCGTCATGGACAAATGGATTTTATCAAAATTGAATACTGTCGTCAAAAATGTTGACGACAACCTTGCGCACTATGAAATTCTGCAAACAACAAAGATTTTACAGGATTTCGTTGACGATTTATCCAACTGGTATGTACGCCGCTGCCGTGAACGCTTCTGGGTATCCGGCATGCCGCAGGATAAAGTAAATGCTTATATGACGCTTTACACAGCGCTTGTCACATTCTGCAAAATCGCGGCACCCATGATTCCGTTCATGACGGAGGATATTTACCGCAATCTTGTTTGCAGCATCGACAAAACCGCACCGGAATCCATTCATCTCTGCGACTATCCTGTCGCAAACGAAAAGATGATTGATCCTGAACTGGAAGCCCGCATGGAAGAAGTGCTGGATATTGTTGTGCTTGGCCGCGCGTGCCGGAATGCGGCTTCCATCAAAAACAGACAGCCGATTGCGGCGATGTATATCAAGGCAGAACTTGCGCTTCCGGATTATTTTACGGAAATCATTGAAGATGAACTGAATGTAAAAGAGGTTCGCTATACGGATGATGTCAGTGCGTTCACCTCCTATTCGTTCAAACCGCAGATGCGTACGGTGGGACCGAAATACGGCAAGCACCTTGCTAAAATCCGTGAGCTCCTTCCGAAGCTCGATGGAAACGCCGCCATGGCGGAACTAAACAGTACAGGCATGATTAGACTTGACCTCGGCGATATCACGGCGGAGCTTACCCGCGATGACCTGTTGATTGATTCCGCGCAAATGCCGGGCTTTGAAGCGCTTTCCGACAAAGGCATTACCGTTGTGCTCGATACCAATCTTACCCCGGAGCTTATTGAAGAAGGCAATGTGCGCGAAATTGTATCTAAAATTCAAACCATGCGCAAGGACGCAGACTTCGAGGTGCTCGACCGCATCCGTGTTTATGCCGACGGCAGCAAGGATTTGTATGCCGTTATGGAGCGCAATGCCGACGATATCAAAAGCAAAACCTTATGCGATGAATTCCTTTTCGGAAAAACAATTCCGACTTCAAAAGAATGGAGCATCGGCGACGAGAAGCTGAGACTTGGAGTTGAGAAAGTATAAAACAGCCGAACCACCGGCAAAAGCCGGTGGTTTTCTTTTAAAAACACATTCTCTGTTTTTCCGAAATTCTTGATGCATTCCCTTTACAAAAGAAAGAAGGAATGCTATAATAAAACGAAAAACACATGATACCGGGAGATGCAATATGTATCGAATTCTGAAAAAACGCTATCTGAATCAAGCAAAAAACACCATAGAAATGATTGTGGAAGCACCGCTTGTCGCAAGACATTGTCTTGCGGGACAATTTATTATCTTCCGAATCGATGAATTCGGAGAGCGTGTTCCGCTCACCATCGCCGATTACGACCGGAGTGCGGGAACAGTAACCGTTATCTTTCAGCCGGTCGGTGCGTCAACCAAGATGCTTGCCGCCAAAGAAGCCGGCGATACCCTGCTCGATTTCGCAGGACCGCTCGGCAAGCCGTCTGAGGTAGAAGGGTTTTCCCGTGTTGCCGTTGTTGGCGGCGGTGTCGGCTGTGCTATCGCTTATCCTGTGGCAAAGGCACTGCGCAAAGCAGGCGCCGAGGTCGATATGATCGCCGGATTCCGAAGTCGGGACATTGTGATTCTGGAAGAAGAAATGCGTTCCGCCGCAACCCATCTTTATATCACGACAGATGACGGCTCTTATGGAGAAAAAGGATTTACTACCAATAAGCTGAAAGCATTAATCGACTCCGGCATCCGCTATGACGAAGTTGTCGCCATTGGTCCTGCTCCGATGATGAAATTTGTTTGTCAGGTAACGAAGCCTTACGGAATCAAAACGGTGGTCTCCTTAAATCCCATCATGATAGACGGCACCGGAATGTGCGGTGGCTGCCGCGTCACAGTAGACGGAAAAACCCGCTTTGCCTGCGTGGATGGTCCGGAATTTGACGGTCATCTCGTCGACTGGGATGAGCTTATCGCCCGCGGAGGATATTATAAAGAAGAAGAAGCGGCGCATATCTGCCGCCTTACGGGAGGAATACGCCATGGCTGATCAAAAGTTCAAAACACCGATGCCGGAACAGGATCCGGTATGTCGCGCCCGTAATTTTGAGGAAGTTGCGCTTGGATATTCTGAAGAAAACGCCGCGGCAGAAGCCGCAAGATGTCTCGGATGCAAAAATGCACCCTGCATGGAAGGATGTCCCGTAGGCGTTCGTATTCCCGAATTCATCAAGAAAATTGCAAACGGAGAACCGGAGGAAGCGTATAAGACAATTACCTCAACGAACCTGCTTCCGGCGATCTGCGGCAGAGTTTGTCCGCAGGAACATCAATGTGAAGGAAGATGTGTGCGGGGAAAAATGGGAGAGCCTGTCGGAATCGGTGCGCTTGAGCGCTTCGCCGCGGACTACCACAGAGCCCATGGAAAAACATGTGACAAAGCTTCCACACCTTGCCGAAACGGACACAAAGTCGCAGTCGTCGGGTCCGGTCCTTCCGGACTTGCCTGTGCCGGAAGCCTTGCCAAAGCCGGTTATGAAGTAACGGTATATGAGGCGTTTCATAAGGCGGGCGGCGTGCTTGTCTATGGGATTCCGGAATTCCGCCTGCCGAAGGAAATTGTAAAAGAAGAAATCGACGGACTGGAAGCCCTCGGTGTAACCATTGTAACCGACGCCATTATCGGAAAGTCTCTTTCTGTCGACGATCTTTTTGCGGATGGTTTTGAAGCGGTATTTATCGGCAGCGGTGCCGGTCTTCCCCGATTTATGGGAATCCCGGGAGAAAACCTGCTCGGCGTTTTTTCCGCCAATGAATATCTTACCAGAATCAATCTGATGAAAGCTTATCTCGAAAATTATGACACCCCGATCAAAAAAGCAAAACGGATCGCCGTCATCGGCGGAGGCAACGTGGCCATGGATGCGGCACGCTGTGCAAAACGAATGGGAGCCGATCAGGTTTTTATTGTATATCGGCGCGGAATGGAAGAGCTTCCCGCTAGACGGGAAGAAGTTCATCACGCGATGGAAGAAGGAATCGAATTTCGTCTGCTGTGCAACCCCAGACGGATTTTGGACGACGGAAACGGTCATGTAGCGGCATTGGAGTGCGTCGAGATGGAACTCGGCGAGCCGGATGCCTCCGGACGAAGAAAGCCTGTTCCAAAGCCAAATTCCGAATTGATATTGGATGTAAACGCTGTTATTATCGCCATCGGAACGGTTCCGAATCCTCTCATTAAAGCGACAACGCAAGGACTGGATACCAATCCTCAAGGCTGTATTGTTACGGATGAAAACTGCCAAACTTCCCGTCCGGGTGTATTTGCCGGCGGCGATGCGGTAACAGGTGCCGCAACGGTTATCCTCGCCATGGAGGCAGGAAAAAAAGCGGCGGCGGCAATCGATCGGTATCTTAGTCAAACCTGAAAGATACGGAGCATAAACCATGTTGGAGTATAAAGTCAATGACCGTATGCTGAATGCTTCCGTCTTTCTTCCCTTTGTTCATAAAATATGGGAAGGAAACTATGATATCGATAAAACAGAGAAAGCGTTGTCAAAAACACTGAACATTACAGCGTATGATGGTAAAACGCTCGTGGGCTGTTTGCGAATCCTTTCAGACGGCTATTTTTTCGGAACCATTACAGAACTGCTTGTTCTTCCGGAATATCAGAAGCAAGGCATCGGAAGCAAGCTTCTCTGCCTTGCCAAGGAAAATACGCCGACTATGTTGTATTTTGGAGCACAGCCAGGAGTAGAAACGTTCTATGAAAAAAACGGATGCAAAAAAAGCCTTCCGTCTTATATCATAGAAAAGAACAATCCTGAACATTAATCCTAATAGAAAACGGGCATGCCATATGGCGTGCCCGTAATTTTCTATTTTCCGGCTTAGTTGCAGCAGCAGCAAAGCACGATGACCGCAATAACAATGATCCAAAGGCAATTGTTATTGTCGAAAAGATTGCACAGACAGTTCATAAAAATATCCTCCCTTCGCCAACGGTGTCAGCAAATATGAACGCTATATCTTTGAATTTCATAGGAAGAAATCTACAATAGGATTTCCCCCTACCTGTTACCATATTATGAGGGAGACGTTTTTTTGTTACGGGATTTTTCAGTGATTTCCAAGAGGCTTTTTCTTTGCCCGTCCGGATGTTCCAATAGCAAATCCACAGGCAAAGATTAAAAGGGTAAAAACCAAATTGATATATACCTCAAAAAGCTCCAGCGGGATGATGACATACAGCATGGTTCCCAAAAGTCCGAACATACCCATTCCAAGCCCGCCGATTACTTCCGCAACATTGACAAGCGCTTCGGAATCGGCAAATTTTGCGATGATATACAAAATCGTGTAAACGGCGGCGCAGAGAAGCGGAAAAGCATTGCCGACCAAGACAGCCTTGCCAAAAGGAATTCCGTTTCTTGCAAAAAGCGCACCGGCAAAACCCCAAACCACAATCATGACGACAAAGATCAAAATGCCGACAATCGCAAAATTTTCCGTTTGTCCGATTGACATCAGCAAGAGATACAATGCGACGGATAAAACAGGAAGCAGTGCCAAAAAATAAACCCCTCTGCCCTTTTTTTGTTTTCCGGAATCCGCTTTCTTTCCCGCAGGGTTGTTTTGTTCAAAAACAGTATGTTTCATAATAAAATCCTTTCTATATCAGCCATAAGACTCAGATTTCTACTGTATCGCTGAGAGCGAACGAATAAAGATACGTATGTAACGGAGCCCTGCCAAACAGCTTTTCACATGCCAGTTTGTAATAGCCAAGCTGTCTTGTATGACGTTCTCTCAAAACGGCTTCTACATAATCCCGCCCGGCAGAAGCTGCAAAAGAATCTGTCTTATAATCGACAAGGATCAGTTCATCTTCCCGATTAAAATAGGCACAGTCAATCACGCCCTGCACAAGCAATTCTTCTCCCGCAAGCGCCGTCGGATCATCAGACGAAAACAGCGCCGCTGGATATTTAATCAAAAACCGTTTTTCTCTGTAAATCCGTTTTGCCGTCATCATTTCTCTCGCAAGTTTACTGTTAAAAAACGCTTCCAGCTTCGCAACATCCATTTTATCCTTATCGGTTTCAAATAAGAACTGCTTCTCTGTCAGCCGGTCAATTTCACCGGTAACGCCGATACGCATGACGTTCTCAAAATCACAGAATTGCATAAACGTATGCATCGCCGTCCCGCGTTCCGCCGCAGTAATGGCTTCATCCGGCTCTTTCATGAGAAAATGAGGCATGGCAACCGCCTCCGGAATTGTCACATCTGTCCTTGCACCATCCGTTTCATCCAACACATCCGGATAGAGTTTGGAAACAGACAGCTTTGAAGGTATTTTTGACAGTCTGCGGTATGGATAATCAAAATCCAAACGTGTCGAAATCAGCTTTTTTGCCTCAAAATAAGAAATCTCACCTGTTTTGGACACCGTTTTCTTCTGTGATACAGAGGGCACCTTGGAACAGATGGTATCGCAATCCACCGCCGTCGCTTCCGCTAGTTTTAACTGAAATGTTTCCGGCAATCCTGCAACGGCGGCAAGCAAAAGCTCCAGATAGCTTCCGGCCCGCCTTTCCGAATAAGAGGAAAAAAAAGCTCCAGAAAGCCCGTATTTTCCATCTGATGAAAAAAGTGCCTCCATTCCGGATTCTATTTCCCGTGCCCTTACCGATGCCGTCAGAATCAGCCGTTCCCTTGCACGCGTCAGGGCAACGTAAAGAATCCGAAGTTCCTCTTCTATAGCAAGCCGTCTCAAGTCAAGAAGCGCTGCCGCGCGCATCGGCGTATCCATACGGACCAAGCCCGACTGTGTCATCAGCTTGAACGATACTCCGAGTTTCTTATGATAAACGGTTTTTTCACGCTGCTCCGGAAAGTGAAATCTGCGCGAAAGTCCGCAAACAAAGCAAACCGGAAATTCAAGTCCTTTGGATTTGTGAATCGTCATGATATTCACAACTTCCCCCGGAGAAGCAAACTGCGAAACATCCATTTTTTCTTTATCCGCAATCACTTCGTTGATAAACGCAATAAACCCGGAAAGGCCTTTAAATCCGCCACGTTCAAAACTTCTGGCATACTGATACAGCATCATCAAATTGGCTCTTGCGTGTTCCATTTCATAAACCGGCTGTTCTCTGTCGGACGCCAAAATAGAAAAAATTCCGGTTTCCGTATAGATTTTCCATATCAGTTGGTCACATGGCATTTCTGCCGCATACCTCGCGTAGTTTTCCCTCTCCCGCAGAAATTTTTCACCCTTTGCAAAATGTGTATCTGCTGTAAACTGGCGGAGCGCCTCAAACAACGTACCGTTTGGATGATAGCGCTTCACATAAAGCAGCTCATCGAGAGTCACCCCAAACAGCGGACTTTTTAAAGTTGCGGCAAGATAAATATCCCTTGCCGGATTATCGATAACATTCAGAAATGAAAGAACAAGAAGCACCTCTGCACTTTCAAAAAATGCCGTTTGAGCTGTATTGCGACATGGAATACCTCTCTTTTTCAACGCCTGCTCATAAGCCGCAGAAGATGTACTGACACTTCGCAGCAAAATCACAATATCGGAGGGCTTGATAAGAGTCCCATCCGCTTTGACCGCGCCGGAAAGAAGCTCGGAAATCCGCTTTGCAACATATTCCGCTTCCCTGTCCGAATCATCCTCATCCTCTTCTCCGTCATTTTTCGGAATCAGGCAAAGCTCCGGAACGGTTCCTCGTCTGCCGCTTCCACAATAAAGACGTTCATCTTCTCCGTACCGCATGGTTTCCGTATTCATAAGCTTGCCGAAAATTCCATTGCAAAATTCCAAAATTTCTGCAGTTGAACGAAAATTTTCGGATAAAAATATTTTCACGGCAGGAGCATCGTTATTTTTATCATATTTCGGACGCAGAGCCAGTTCCTGTTCAAAAATGGAAGGAACCGCCCCGCGGAAAGAATAAATACTTTGTTTGATATCTCCTACATTAAATCGATTGTTTTCCTTCGAAATCAATCGGAATATCTTATCCTGAATCTCATTAGTGTCCTGATATTCATCGATATAAATCTCGTCAAATGAATCGCGCAGTGAAAGCGCAAGTTCGCTCGGTGCGTCATTTTCTCTGTCCCACAGAAGCGCCAAGGCATATCGTTCCATATCCGTAAAGGTAAGAATCCGACGCCGGCGTTTTTCTTCTGAAAATCGCCGGTCAAATGCCCGAAGAAAAACCAAGAGGTCAGAAAGTGACGCCGCCATCGCTTTTGAAGTGCTGCACAAAGTTTCTTCTGAATAGCTGTAATATTCCGATGCGATTCTGCGAAGCTCTCCGGAAAAATCAGAACGGGATGCCTTGAAAAAATTCATTTTTTCATCGCCGGACACACCGCGAAGAGACGCAAGCTTGACGGGAGAATATGCTGCCAACGCTTCAGACAGATGACGATAGGTTCCCCCATGCTCGGCAAGCTGCAAAAGCTTTGCAATCAGGGATGCATCATAACGGAAAGAATCAATATACTTTTCATAAACGTCATTTTCCTCGATATGGTGCAGAGCCGCATCATAAATCCTTTCATAATGACGCAGAAACCCCACCAGATATTCCCGCAGAGAACATTCCCAGATGCTTCCATCAAATCCGTTTTCCGCTGCTTTTTCATAATCTTGACGGAAACGGTCAATCTCGTCCAAAAACCCAATCGTCGCAGAAAGTGAGTGATAGAGAGACAATGTCGTATCAATGAGTTTATCTGTATTGGCAACATCACCGAATGTATCCGCAAAATGTCCGAAATTTTCAATGACACCATCCTCCGGTGTCGTTTCCTCCTCAAAGAAATCGGAAATCAATTCTTCGGCGATGCGTTTCATCATCAAAGCAATTTCCGTTTCGTCTGCCGCGGAAAAATCTGCCGGAATACCAAGTTTCTGAAAATTGGTTCTGATCAGATCAAGAAAAAAGCTGTGAATGGTACTGATATGTGCGGAAGATATGAGCAGACTTTGCGATTGAATATGACGATTCTCCGGATTTTTTGCCAGCTCATCCGCCAATGCATCAGCAATTCTTGAGACGAGCTCGGATGCAGCCGCTTTTGTAAATGTCACAACCAAAAGCCGTGAAAGATCTCCGGAACCGTCTGGTGCACAGATACGTTCAATCATTCTGCGGGTTAAAACAGCCGTTTTTCCGGAACCCGCAGCAGCAGAAACCGCAACCGCTCTGTCGCGTGACACAATCGCATCCTGCTGCGCTGTTGTCCATGTTATCTTCCCCATTTTTTGCCTTCTTTATCGTTTTTTGAAATTATACTTTTGAATAAATCAATTTATACATTCGCATTAAATATAATATACTTTTGTATATTATTCAAATGTCATTTCTTCAATATATTTATCCATAAAATAAGCGTTGCCTGAAAGCTCTGTATAATCGGATTTTTCACAGATATTTCTTGCCGCTTCTCTCGCTGAGCCGGAAAGAAGAACCGCAACGGCACCCGCACCTGCGGCATTCCCTACAGACACAATTTTATTCTCAAGCTCACGCGGAATCAATCCAATCCGGCAAGCACTCGTTTTATTGATGTGCGATCCAAAACCTCCGGCAAGCACGACAGAGGAAACATCGCAAAGTGAAAGCGACGCCTTATCTAAAAGCGTATAAATTCCAGCGCAGATTGCCGCTTTCGCAAGCTGAATTTCACGGATATCCTTTCCTGTTAAATAAACCGGATGTTTTTCCTCAATAACAAAAATCGGATTTCCGGCATCATCTTCTTTTATATATGAAGCATAATTCCCTGCCTCATCGCGATTTCTGATACGACCGGTCTCATCCAAAAGACCTGTTTCCAGCATAACCGCCACAGCATCAATAATACCGGATCCACAAATGCCGCAGGGAGACACGGTTCCCAGAGAATGAAAAGAAATTCCGTCTCCGTCTACCAACACCTCGCTGACAGCGCCATCCACGCCCGCCATTCCGCATTCAATACGAGCGCCTTCAAAAGCCGGTCCGGCAGCTGCTGAACAAAAATACAGTCCATGACGGGTAGAGAGCCCAATTTCTCCATTGGTACCGATGTCAATATACAGCACATTATCTCGGCAGGAATCCAGTCCTTCCGCAATCATACCGCAAGCAATATCACCGCCTACATAAGAGGCAAAACAAGGGGCAAAATAGACTTGCGCACATTTATTTTCGAGAAAATGCAATTTCTCTGCCTGATAATATTCTCCAAACAGCGTTGGTGCGGTAAACGGCGCATTGGCAATGGAAGAAGGGTCAATTCCCGCAGCAATATGCTCCATCACCGTATTGCCGCAGATGACCGCCGCGCGGACATCTCCAATGGATAATCCAAGCGTTTGACAAGCCTCGGCACACGCTCCGCGCACCGCATCCGAAATCAATTTTTGCTGCTCGAAAAGCGCCTGCTTGTCTTTCATGATTTTATCAATTCTGGAAATCACATCGGCTCCATATGATGCCTGCGGATTCCGGAACGCACGTGTTGCAAGAACAGCGCCCGTTTCCATATCACAAAGATAGGCGGCAACGGTTGTCGTTCCGATATCCACAGCAAGTCCCAGATTGGCAGCATCACCGGAAGCTACGTCAATCAAGCAATCGTTTTGATAGAAAGCCGCTCCATCCGTCGTTTGTTTTCTCGTAACCATTGGTGAAATCTCGAAGGAAGCCGAACGATATTCGGTAACAATCCGAATATCTTCGTTATCCAGAAATACCTCAAAATTTCCACAGACACGGCACATGCAGGCAAGTCGGATTCCGTCCGCAATTTCCTTATCAGTCAGAAAACGTTTCTCATTCTCTTCCGGCTCTGAAAGAAAGCCCTTTACTGTTACACGGCATTTTCCACAGGTTCCGTTCCCACCGCATGGGGCAGAAAACAGAATACCGCTTTGCTTTATGGCTTCCAGTACAGTCATCCCTTCCGGAACCTGTACCGTGTATTCTTTGCCTTGAGCAAAAATTCTGCCAGTCAATCGCATTGGTTTTTCTCCTTATCATGATATTGGACCCTCCGCTTTAAAAAGTTCTCCCGCAGAGAATTACCAAAGAAGCTTTTAAGCGTTGTCTGTTTTTTCATAGATCCGCCGTCCGAGAAGCCGAACATCATAACGCAATATTTCCCTTCCCCATACGTTGGTCGGATCTGTCTCTGTTTACAGCAAAGGGACTGCCGTCAATACGTCAGTCCCCGATAAGCTCCGTGTAAAATTATGCTTTCCCGACCGAGCCAAGAACAGCCGCAAATTTATGCTTGACCATTTTCTTAACCTCGTCTCTTCCGACTGTAAGATAGGTTCTCGGATCAAATACCTCCGGCTGTGCCGTCAAGACACGACGGATTCCTGCCGTCATAGCAAGACGAATATCGGAATCGATGTTGATTTTGCATACCGCCATGGTTGCTGCCTTACGAAGAAGCTCCTCCGGGACCCCTTTGGCACCGGCAAGATTACCGCCGCAGTTATTGATTTCCGTCACCAGTTCCGGGATAACGGACGACGCGCCGTGCAGAACAATCGGGAAGCCCGGAAGTCTATGTGCAACATCATCAAGAATATCAAAGCGAAGTCTTGCTTCCCCTTTGAATTTATACGCACCATGGCTTGTTCCGATGGCAATCGCAAGCGAATCCACACCGGTTTTCGTGACAAATTCTTCGACCTCAGCGGGATTGGTATACATCGCATCGTCGGCGGACACATTTACATCATCTTCAATGCCGGCCAGCTTTCCGAGCTCGCCCTCTACGACGACGCCGTGTGCATGTGCATAATCGACAACTTTTTTTGTAAGTGCAATATTTTCCTCAAAGGAATATTTTGATCCGTCAATCATGACGGAAGAAAAGCCGCCATCAATACAGGACTTGCAGATTTCAAAATCGGCGCCGTGATCGAGATGAAGTGCGAAATCAATGCCCGTATCCTCTACGGCAGCCTTCGCAAGCGCCATCAGATAAGCAGGCTTTGCGTATTTTCTGGCGCCCGCCGATACCTGAAGAATCACCGGCGAACGATCCTCTGCGGCAGCCTCGGTAATTGCTTGAATAATCTCCATGTTGTTTATGTTGAAAGCGCCGACCGCATAACCGCCTTCATAGGCTTTTTTAAACATTTCGGTTGTAGTTACAATACTCATTTTTCATCCTCTTTTCCGCGGACCCTCGAAACTTTTCTTCAAAATCCGCTTTTGTTGCTGACATATTTATATTTTACATCATAGACCGATATTTTGCAACATATATTTTTGATTTTTCAACCGATGACAGAAATTTTTTTATTTTTTTGAAAAAACTCTTTACAATCAGGCAAGCATATGGTAATATAAGTACGTGTATCCGTTCTCTCGGTATACGGACAAAGGCTCAATGAGCGTTTCACCCGCCGCATACTGGGTCAGACGGACAAAAAAATCATATCATGAGGTGAAAAAATCATGCAAAAGGAAACCAAACAGGCGCTGATAGCGGCCAATCAAACCCACGAAGGAGATACCGGATCTCCTGAAGTACAGATTGCGATTCTCACAGCCAGAATCAATGATCTGACAGAGCATCTTAAAAAGAATCACAACGACCATCACAGCCGTCGCGGACTGCTCAAAATGGTCGGTAAAAGAAGAAACCTTCTCGGTTATCTTCAGAAAAAGGATATCGAGCGTTACCGCGCTATTATCGAGAAACTCGGCATCCGCAAATAAAGCCCTTCGAGAGGGGACGGACTGTGTTCGTCCCTTTTCATCGTTTTCAAGCCATGAATTCACGGCAAAAATAATCGATTTTGTATAGCAATTAAATATGGTTCGAGCCGCTCGCGCTGTATTTAAGTGCTAAACAAATTCGGATATTTTTTGCCTGAAGATAAATACTAAATAGAAAAAAGGAGACAAAAAATGTTCGAAAATTACAAAGTATTCGAGTTTGAATACGCAGGCCGACCGCTGAAAGTCGAAACAGGCAAGGTAGCAGGCTTGGCAAACGGTTCTTGCATGATCCATTATGGAGAAACCGTGATTCTCGCCTGTGCCACTGCTTCAGAAAAGCCACGGGAAGGCATCGATTTCCTTCCCCTTTCCGTCGATTACGATGAAAAGATGTATTCCGTTGGCAAAATACCGGGCGGATTTCTCCGCCGGGAAGGAAAACCTTCAGAAAAAGCTGTCTTAACCAGCCGTGTCATCGACCGGCCGATCCGTCCGCTGTTTCCGAAAGATCTGCGCAACGATGTGGCATTGACGCTGACAGTTATGTCCGTCGATCCCGATTGTTCGCCGGAAATCACTGCGATGATCGGCGCTTCCATTGCGCTCTCTATCTCTGATATTCCGTGGAACGGACCAATCGGCGGCGCATTTATTGGCTTGATAGACGGAAAACCGGTTCTCAATCCGACTTATGAACAGCGTAAAGTCAGCACGCTGGAGCTTACCGTTGCCGCTTCTGAAAAAAAGGTTGTCATGATCGAAGCCGGAGCAAAAGAAGTTTCCGACGAGGATATGTACAATGCTATCATGTTTGCCCATGAAGAAATCAAAAAGCTTCTTGTTTTTATCAACGAAATTATTGCTTCCATTGGCAAACCCAAATTTGAGTATCCTTCCGGCGAGCTTGACCATGACATGTTTGACAAAGTATTTGCCTACTGCGAAAAAGCCGTCATGCATGCTTTGGATACCGATGACAAAAACATTCGTGATGCCAGAATGCAGCCCATTCTCGATGACATTCTCGCAACCTTTGGAGAAGAATATCCGGATATGGAAATCATTCTTCCCGAACTTATCTATAAAATTCAGAAAAAGATCGTTCGCCGCTGGCTTCTCGTCGACAAAAAGCGTGTAGACGGACGCCGCATGGATGAAATCCGCCCGCTTGCCGCTGAGGTCAGCGTTCTGCCGAGAACCCACGGCTCCGGATTGTTTACACGTGGTCAGACACAGGTGCTCACTGTGGCAACACTTGGTCCGCTCAGTGATTCACAGCTTTTGGAAGGACTTGATGACGAGACTGAAAAGCGTTATATGCATCATTACAACATGCCCGGCTATTCAACCGGAGAAGCAAAATCCCTCCGTTCACCCGGAAGACGGGAAATCGGACACGGCGCGCTCGCAGAACGTTCATTGGTTCCTGTCCTCCCCTCTAAAGAAGAATTTCCTTATGCCCTTCGTCTCGTTTCTGAGGTCGTAAGCTCCAACGGTTCCACCTCTCAGGCATCTGTATGCGGTTCTACACTCGCTCTCATGGACGCCGGTGTGCCGATCAAAGCCCCCGTTGCCGGAATTTCTTGCGGTCTTATCACAGCGGAAGACGGAAGCTGGGATACCATGATTGACATTCAGGGACTTGAGGACTTTTACGGAGACATGGATTTTAAGGTTGCAGGAACTCACAAAGGAATTACTTCTATTCAAATGGACCTGAAAATTGATGGCTTAACGCCGGAAATTATCAAACAGGCACTTGAGACGACACACAAAGGCAGAGACTATATCATTGATGAGATCCTTCTCAAAGCAATTCCTGCACCGCGTCCCGAAATCAGTAAATATGCTCCTAAACTGATTACTATGAAAATTGATCCTGATAAAATCCGCGACGTCATCGGTACCGGCGGAAAAATCATTCAGAAGATCGTTGCCGAAACCGGCGCTAAAATCGATATTGAAGATGACGGAACCGTCTATATCCTTGCCGTCAATACTGACGCTGCCAAAGAAGCAAAAGGAATCATTGACGCAATTGTATTTGAACCGGTCGAAGGCTGTTGCTATACTGGTACGGTCACAAGAATTATTCCGATCGGCGCGTTTGTAGAAATTGCGCCCGGAAAAGAAGGTCTTGTTCATATTTCCAAACTTGATCATAAGAGAGTGGAAAAGGTTGAAGACGTTGTATCCGTCGGAGATAAGATAACCGTCAAGTTCCTTGGAATGGATGAAAAAGGCAGAATCAATCTTTCGAGAAAAGATGCCCTTTCAGAATAAAATCAAAAAACGACACAAAAATAGTTTGACAAAAATATGAGCATATCAAGAGAGGCTTGCCTTATCTCGGCAAGCCTCTCTTTTTAATGTGTTTTATTAAACCGTGTGCTGATTTATTTCGTATTTGCTTTTGTCATCGATTCCACATAGGTATTGATCGCATCGGCTGCTGTTCCCTCGTAACGATCTGCAAATTTTGTAACATTGTTTTTACCATTTGAAATCATGTTAGAAATTTCGCCTTCATAGTTCCAGAAAAGATAACCGGGATCATAGGTGCGGGTATCGAGAATCAGTTCCAGCATTTCAGCGGAATCCGTATCGTCGCAGTATTCATAGCTGTAAGCTTCAATCCATGCGGTACGAACAATATATCTCGAGTGGAAACCGAATACCTCCATAAAATCGCCCATTATTTCAAGATCCGGAATGGAAACGGGCACCGCATACGGCATCAGGTGATTATCTGCGTAATGTGCATAATTTTCCTGAGACTCGCTATACAGCGGATATGGTACCAATCCGACAGACACGTCAGCATCTTTCATCATTTCCAGAATGGCAAGGACCTCAGAAGCAAACAAGGTATTGCCGTTCTGAACAGCCTCTCTGACATTGGTATAACCCAGTGTTTCCGTTTCAGGCATACTCCAAACGGAAATGGCTTTTTCCATTGTGTCGTTCCATGCCGTTGTATTTTCCGTCATAGAAAACACAAAGTTGCCGTTGTCATTGTCAATAATGGAAAGACCGGAAGCAACATGCAAACCATGTGTTGCGTGACCGGTTCTGACCCATCCGAGGATATCGCCTTCTGAATAGTGGAATTCGGAGTTTCCGCTCGCTTCTTTTGCAGCCAGTTTAATCATCTCCGTAAATTTATCCATTGTCCACTTTTTATCCCGTACCAGCTGATAGATATCGTCTTGAATATCAGAGTTGTCGTATACAGTTTTATTGTATACAATGGCATGCGCCGCTTCAAAACAGGAGATTGCCCAGTCACCAACCACACTGTAAAGATTCAAATTGCCGTTTGAATCCTTGAGACTGTAAGTACTTACATACTTTTGATCCCACCAAGGATTTTCAAAATCGATTCCAAGCGTATATAAGTTATATTGGTAACCGTTTACACCGAGAGTACCTAAATTGTATTTTTGCGCAAACATATCAATTGTATGCTGATTTCCGGTTACATCCGCTGCCGCCAATGTGCCGGGGCTTTCCGATTCATTCAATTCAATGGTGCAGTTATACAGTTCTGACATGATGTCATTCCGCTGGCGGACAGCAACGCTGACAACATCGGTTCCGTCGGAATAAATTTCTTTGTTGGATTCCCAGCCGTCCGCACCGATATATGCAGCAATTACAAATGTTGTACCACCGAAGTCGACGTCCTCAAACCCGTAGGGCTTTTGGAAAGGATCAACAGAATCCCAGTCAATTCCGGTAGACTCGCTGGTATCATCGCTTCCGGTTGTATCAACAGATGAACCCGTGTCACTCGTGCTTTGTTCCGGCTCCTTTGTTTCTGATCCGCTGGTAGTGTCAGTTGTCTCACTAGTTCCAGATGTACCTGTTGTCTCGTTATTGCCGTCGCAACCTGCCGTCAGCATTACCAGAAGAAGCATTGCAAACGACAAAATGATCGCCAATAATCGTTTCATAAAAACCTCCTTAAATAATTGAAAATTATATTAATCATCCGTGTATACGGATTATTACGAATATAATTGACCTGAAGAACTTGAAATCGTATTATGAGTTCATGTGCTTCAATGTTGTCGCAACAAGATCATCAATTTGATACCGGGTATGCCCTTCGATCGTCGTATCCAAAGCTCCGTGAACAGGATCTCTCCATTTCGATTCAATGACTCCGGTACCACGGAACATTCCCAAAACAGATCCTACCGTAGCACCGTTGCAGTCCGTATCAAATCCGGTCTCTACTGACATACAGATAGACTTCGAATAATTCCCCGCCCCCCAAAGCAATGAAACAACTACAATCATCGCATTGGAAATCGTATGACACCAATCATATCCTTTGCGCTCATCATAGCGCTCATGAATTCTGGCAAATGCTTGCTTTTCCGATATGCCGTTTTCATGCCACGTTAAAACTTCGGAAAGCTCCTTATAAAGTCTGGAGGTAAAAGGAATCTGTTCCATTCCTGCTTTGATTATCGATGTCAAATCATTCAGAACTGCCGCCGCCGCAATCATCGCAGCAACAAACATTTCCCCGTAAATACCGTTTTTCACATGGGAAATGGAAGCATCACGCCATGCCATCTCCGCCGCAAGTTCCGGATTTCCCGGATTGATATAACCGAAATAATCGCCTCGGATTTGCGCTCCGATGTACTCTCTGTACGGATTCTTATAAACCGCAGACGCAGGCGGGACAAATCCGTTAATGAAATTTCGGTAAGCGACACGTTCTGCCGTACAATAAGGACGAATCACCTGAGCGTCCATCCACATTCTGGAGACATCAAACGGGGTGAAATCTCTTCCGTATTTTTCCAGAATGAGCATTGCCATTACCGTGTAATTGGTATCATCGTCAACAGGCGCGCATTCATAGCGATCAGCATACGCGCGGTTTTCCAAAGAAATTTTATGTTCGACAAGGAAGCGTTCCTTCCGTTCCTCTGTAATATCCGTTTTGGATAAATACCGGTGTAGCGGGAAATTCCCTGTTTCTTTTAAGAGCGGGTGCAAAACATCGGTTCTCAAGCCTTCAACAGGTTTCCCAAGCAAACAGCCGCAAATTCTTCCCAACCATGCACCATGAATGCGATCTTTCATATCCTGAGGAATTTCTCCCATTTGGATTTTTCTTTCTGGGCGCAATGCTTGAATTGCCGCGAGCTCTGATGGCTCATTGTATTCAAAATCATCGCGCTGAGGAGCATTGATCGAGAGCTCAAAAAGAATATTGCTCATTTTCTCTTTCGAGGCTCCCCTCGGCATTCCCGCAACGGCCTGGAACAAATTCCCATATTGAGCAAGATCTTTTCCCTCGTCAATAGACTGGCGATAGTCAATCATAAGCGCATCCGAATAGGAATCCCAGCCGGTCATGATATCGTAGCGCGGCTCGATCTTTTTTACACCGCGCAGTTCTTCCATTTCTCTCTTGCCTCGACCCAAGACAAGAAGATCCAAAGATATTCCGAATTGGCTGGCTATCCTCGCCAAATTCTCCATATCCGGTGCAGATATTCCGGATTCCCATTTCTGAACTGCTTGCCGTGAAACACCGAGCAAATCTGCAAATTTCTCCTGTGATAAAGACAAATCGCAACGAAGCTTTGCGATCGATTTTCCTACATTCATGTTTTTCCTCCCATTGTTTTTTTTCATTGTAGCATGAATCCTCCCAAATCGCAAGCAATTTAAATAGTCACTATATGTAAATACAAGTTGACTTTTCATAGTTTAGTATTTCGATTTCCGCCAATCAATATTATAAAATATCAGCAATTTCAAAAACTAAATTTCAGCAATATTTACAATAAAAAGCAAAAAAAGTATCATTTAGGAAAATATTTTTGCAAACAAGGCTTAAATTATATCAAGAGTAGTTTACATCCCAAAACGCTTTCAAAATTCTATGTCCAACTCTTCTCCGTAAAATAAAAAAC
>OODJ01000361.1_pt1 | contig 49600 bp, 42 predicted proteins | sample 1671611 | NCBI WGS metagenome assembly OODJ01 (sample SAMN06348174, study PRJEB24527) | human gut metagenome | biome: human gut; feature: ankylosing spondylitis patient; material: feces | host: Homo sapiens | place: China | collected 2015-10 | reverse complement strand
CAAAAGTATCAATTATTTTATAAATATGTATAAATCATTTTATTCTTCTGTATTTTTTATTTTATGCATCCGTATTTTTTAAATGGGCAACCATTGCAAGCAGGATTTCTTGCTGAACAGACCTCTCGTCCGAACATGACAAGTCTATGGCAGAAATCCGATTGTTTTTCCGGCTCCACAATTCCGGAAAGCGTTTTTTCCACCTTTTCCGGCATTTTGCTCTCACATAAACCGAGCCGATTGGAGATTCGAATGCAATGGGTATCCGCGACAATAGCAGGTTTATGATAGATATCTCCAAGAATCAGATTCGCAATTTTTCTTCCGATTCCCGGAAGTGTCAGAAGCTCCTCCATATTGTCCGGAATATGTCCGCCAAACCGTTCGCAGATAATGGCGGAAAATTCCTTGATATTTTGTGCCTTTACTTTATAAACTCCGCAAGAAAAAATAAGTCTTTCGATCTCATCAACAGGTGCCCCTGCCATGCTCTCGGCATCCGGGAATCTGCGGAACAATTCCTCACAGACAATGTTGACACGCGCATCCGTACATTGAGCAGAAAGACGCCCCATTACAAGCAGTTTCCAAGGATCTCCCTCATATTGAAGTGCGCAGACAGAGCTTGGATATTTTTTCTCAAGCGTCGCCACCACTTCCGCCGCCCTGTTTATCTTTTCTTCTTTGGAAAGCATGTTATCACCTCAATAATTCATGATATCGGTCGCTCGGATTCCGAATTCGGAAGAAAGAAGCGAGAAAAGTGCCGCAACCGGAAGCCCCACCACGTTGTAAAAATCGCCCTCTATTCGCTCGACAAAAGAAGCGCCCTTTTGCTGTATCGCATAGGAGCCGGCTTTTCCCATTGGTTCTCCCGATTCTACATAATAAAAAATTTCCTCATAGGATAGCTCACGGAACTTCACATCGGTACGTGCAGCATCTCCGCAGATGCGTCCGCGGAAATATACAGAAAGACCCGAAAAAACCGAATGCCATGAATCGGAAAGCATACCGAGCGTGAGAATCGCATGCGATGTATCCGGTGGTTTTCCGATAACCACTCCATTATAGACAACAACCGTATCGCAAGCAATCACAAGCGTATTTTCTAAAAGCAAGCCATCCTTTTTTAAAATCGCTAAAACCGCTTCATTTTTTTTCTGCGCCGCTTGCCTGACATAGTCCTCAGGGGAAACGGCACCGGAAATATTCTCATCCGCACCCGAGGTTATCACGCGAAACCGCACGCCGAGCATCTCAAGGATTTCCTTGCGGCGCGGCGATGACGACGCAAGAACAATATCCGGTTTCCTCATAGTCTCCTCCTAAAACGGCCTCTCATAGCCTTTTAAATTTACCTGTCGGCGGCAGCATGTTTTCGAAGCTCCGAATCAGCCTGTCCACTTCCCCGCGCGGCTCGTCTGTGAAAATACAGTGCCTGAAAAGTCCCGGAATCGGTTTATCTGCCATATAGACAGGAACGCTGTTATAAAGGACATTTCGATGTCGAAATTCCCGGTGAAGAGGAAACCGTGCACCGGTCCGGTCGGTAAGGTAGGAAAAGCAATGCGTGTCGCAATAGAGGCACGGACTTCCGTCATTCTGCGTCATTTGGTCTCGGATAACACATTTTTCGAGCGTCATAAGCGGCAGCCTGCCGTACATCACATACCCTTTTGGAATCTCGCCTGTCAAATGCGAGCTTGCCGCGGCGCCAATTTCCGGAGAAAGCACAACCGAACGGAATCCCATTTTTCGATATTCATTGACACTTCCGGAATTGTATAAATTAAGCCGGAAATCTCCGTGCTTATCCATTTCAAATTCATCGGCAATCCGAGCCTGCCAAAGTCCCGAAACCAAAGCAAAACGACACCCTGCAGATACGGCTCTGCCCGTCATTTCCCGCACCTCAGATAACTCATGGTCAAAAGAAACCGGAGGCAAAGCAATTCCGATGTTGGCATGCCGAGATACCGTATCCAAATGAGCGATATATTCCGAAAGAGGAAGAAAAATCCGGTCAAAGAAAGTAGCCGCATACGGTGTTACGGAATCAAAGCACAAAAAATAAGCACTTTTTTCATCCGAGCACACCGATTTCATGGGAAGCTGGGGATCCTCCTGTTCTTCTTTCAAGACAGTGGACATATCCGTTAGCTGTTTGAAAAGCTCTGCACAAAGGGAACGCCGTAATCCGTTGATTTCCGAAATCGGAACATAAACACCATTTTCTTTCACATCAACAGATACGGCATGAAAAACGGTTTCTCCCAGCTTTGAAAGATTTTCCACAAAGCGCTCTTTTCCTGTGGGCGTTTTTTCCGCCTTTATACAGGGATTGCCTTTTACCTCAGCCGAAAACAAGTCTTCACCCCGCCTAACGGTTCCGCGGAGCAGCGCAGGCTCTCCCGAAAGAAAAACTCCCTGCATTTCAAGTGGCAAACGCTTTTTTTCTCCCCGGTAAATTCCTTCTCCGGCGGCACTGTTCCGTTTATCTTCCTCCGTACGAATGCCAAGCATATCAGATGAAATATGCCGTGTAAAATACCCGTCTGTAAATCCGGACCTTGAAAACAGTCTGGCAAGCGACGCTGTTTCGTCCCGCGTCGCTGAGCGGCATTCATCTATCAAGCGGCGATATACGGAAACGGTTCCATAAACATATTCGGGACTTTTCATTCTTCCCTCAATTTTGAGAGAAGCAACACCCGCTTCCATAATCTGCGGAATATGCTCCGCAAGACAAAGATCCTTGAGGCTCAGCGCATATGGATGGCGCGCCTGATACGGAAGTCTGCATGGCTGGGCACACTCGCCGCGGTTTCCGCTGCGTCCTCCGATCACCGAACTGAACAGACACTGACCGGAATGGCTGGCACATAAAGCCCCGTGAACAAAAATTTCCGTTTCGATCGGAGAATTCCGGCAAAGTGTGCGGATATCCTCAAGCGACAGTTCTCTTGGTGCCACCATTCTTTGAAAACCGATTTTTGATAATTCTTCGGCCGAAAGCACGTTTTGTCCGCATGCCTGCGTACTCGCGTGCAAAACAATGTTTGGAAAGCGTCTGATGAGCGTCGCCGCAAGTCCAATATCTGCAACAAGAAAAGCGTCCGCACCCCAGAGCAAAAGCTTTTTGACAAGCGCCACGGCAGGCTCCAATTCCCTAGTATATAGCTGCGTATTGAGCACAATATGTGTTTTTACACCAAACAGCCTGCAATACCGGATAGCGTCATAAAGCTCCTCTTCCGTAAAATTTTCCGCATTTTTCCGGGCATTGAAGCTTTGAGCGCCAAAATAGACCGCGTCGGCACCGGAATCCACCGCCGCATGCAGCGCCGCGGGAGACCCGGCAGGCGCCAGCAGTTCCGGCTTCATCCTTTTTTATCATCCTCAATCAGCAGTTTCAGCCTGTAATTCTCGTCGAGCAAATCCAACGCACAAACAACGGCTGCCTGAAGCTTCGTTACCCCCGAGCTGGAAAGTGCAATGGAATTGATCCTGCGCGTCAACTCAAGCGCAAGCTTTTGAACATATTCTTCACTGTTTTCGGAATTCAGCGTAAGATCTACACCTGCGATTGTGAGATAATGTTTATTCTTCATATGAATTTTTTCCTTTCATCAAAAAAATAAATCGAAAGCATTGAATTTCTTCCGTTCCGGGCGTATAATGTGATATGGAAACGGAAGTTATCATCTGATTACGACTATTATAATACAAAACCGCGGCAAGCGCAAGAGGAATCCGTCCTTTCCGGTGATTTTCTCCGCAATTTGCCGACTGTGAAAGGAATTCCAAATTCATGAAAGAAATGATTCTCTGCAAATACGGTGAAATCACGCTCAAAGGAGCAAACCGCGCGCATTTTGAAAAACTTCTTCGCGACGTTCTGAAAAAACGTCTTATGCCCTATGGCGATTTTCATATTTATTCTCTTCAAAGCACCGTATACATTGAACCTGAAAATGAAAATGCCGATATGAACGGCGCCTATCAGACTGCAAAAAACACCTTTGGTATCTCTGCGGTCACAAGAGCCCTGCAAACCGACAAATCCATGGAAGCTGTTCTGGAAACAGCCAGCACTTCATTTATGCCGTATTTGGAAGCCGCCAAAACGTTTAAGGTAGAAGCAAAGCGTGCGGACAAGCAGTTTCCTCTGACTTCGCCTGAAATTTCCGCTCAGGTCGGCGGCGCCATTTTGGATGCTTCACACGGCAGACTTCGTGTGGATGTCCATCATCCTGATCTATGCGTTCGTGTGGAGATCCGTGATCTCGCGGCCTATCTCTGCGCAGGGCAAGAGCATGCCATCGGCGGAATGCCTCTTGGTTCCGGTGGAAAAGGACTTCTTCTGCTTTCCGGCGGAATCGACAGTCCCGTCGCCGGTTTTATGATGGCAAAACGCGGTGTCAAAATTGACGCTCTGCATTTTGAAAGCTTCCCTTATACGAGCGAGCGTGCACGTATGAAAGTTCTTTCTCTTGCAGAAAAGCTTGCCGAATATATAGGAGAAATCCATGTTCATATTCTCTCTGTCACACATATCCAAGAAGCATTAAGAGATTCCTGTGAGGAAGATTATTTCACGCTTTTGCTACGTCGCTTTATGATGCGGCTTGCTGAGCGCACTGCAAAAAGATTTTCCTGTGAGGCACTGATCACAGGAGAAAGCCTCGGTCAGGTCGCAAGTCAGACCATGCAGGCAATCGGCGTTACCAACAGCGTTGTTTCCCTGCCTGTATTCCGTCCGTTAATTGGCATGGACAAAGAAGAAATCGTTCAGATATCCCGTTCCATCGACACATTTGATACTTCCATTCTTCCTTATGAGGATTGCTGTACTGTCTTCACTCCCCGCCATCCACGAACAAGACCGGAGCTTTTCAAGGTAGAACGAGAGGAAGCAAAAGTGGAAGTATCTGCCCTGGAAGATGAATCATTTATGGCAATGAAAACCATTGTAATCGGGCGTAAATAATCGTATTTGATGTTGACAAACGCCACCGTAAATGGTAAAATAAGTGTAAGGAATGGAGCTTGGAGGCGTGTTATGGCAGATGCATCCCTTGGCAGTACACAGGTAATCCTCTTTACCTCCTGCAAGGGAGGAGTCGGCAAGTCCACGGTTTGTGCCAATCTTGCAATGGCAATCGCCTTACGCGGACGACGTGTACTGCTCATAGATTGTGATTTTGGAAATCGTTGTCTTGATCTTGTCGCCGGACTTTCCGACAATGTCATTTACGACATCGGAGACCTTGCATTCGGACGAGTTTCATGCGAACGCGCCGTGATTCGCGACAACAGGTCAGAAAATCTCTTTTTTATCGCAGCTCCCTATGGATTTGACAACCGAATGAATACTTTTTCGTTCAAATCCGCAGTCAAACGTCTGATGGCAGCCGGAGAATACGATTTTATCTTCATTGATACTCCCGGAGGAATCGGCGAACCGCTTCAATTTGCAGCGAGTGTTGCCGATACCGCGTATATCATTGTTGAGCCGACACGAGCGGCAATCCGTGCAGCAGACCGTACAGCAGAATTTTTATATCTCAAGGGAGTACGCCGCAGACGGCTTATTATTAATAAACTTGCCGGCGGTTCCGTAAAAAAAGCCAAGGATGAAGTGATTTCTATTATCGACAGCACATCGGTAAAGCTCATTGGTGTCGTTCCGTACGATCCTGAACTTATCCGCGCGGGAAACCGCGGAATCCTTGTCGATGAAATACTCAGTTTTAACGTCACACATGCCTTTGACAATATTGCCGCAAGAACACTTGGTGAAGGAAGACGTCTTTTCGCTCATATCCACAGACTGAAAAAATTAAAATAAACATTTGAAAGGAATGCGTTGCCGCACGGCAATGCCGGTTAGCTTATGGAAATAGCACTCATAGCCGCAGAAACCAAAAAAGAACTTATGGTTCAGTTTTGCATTGCATATTGCGGCGTGCTCGCAAAGCACAATATCTGTGCCACAAAAATGACAGGAAAAATTGTTTCCGAAGCGACAGGGCTTGACATTGAGCAGCTTCTTCCGGGGAATCAAGGAGGCATCCAGCAAATTGCTTCCCGGATTGCTTATAATGAAATTGATGTACTGCTCTATTTTCGGGACGGAAGCGACAATCCGGAAGAAATGTTGTCAGATGCGGCGCTCATGCGCGAATGCGACAGGAGCAATGTTCCGACGGCAACCAATATTGCCACAGCGGAAGCAATCATTACCGCACTTGACAGAGGAGATCTCGACTGGCGGGAGTTTTGGAATCCGAAATCAGAATACAACAGGGCAAAAAAAGCTCGATAACATCTGTGAAAAACGGCGTTAAGCGAATCGCTTAACGCCGTTTTTGTAAATTATATCTGTTTTGAATCATTTGAGCTTACACCGTATCTTTTCCGCTTTTTTGCAAAAAAGCGGAAAAGATAATAACCGGCAAGTGCAAAACCGCCCATGGCTGTCATTCCAATTCCCGCGGTAAGACCTGGGGCTTTATACCGATACTCAACCACATGCTCTCCCTCCGGAATATGGAAGCAAAGAAGGGCGCCGTCCAGTGCGAATGTTTCCATTTTTACCCCGTCTACATAGACATCCCACCCCATTTCCGCCGGAATTGAGGAATACATCACCGCGTCCTCTTTCAAATGGATCGTTCCGTGAATCCGGGTATCGGAAACCTCGGTTACATCCAAAACATTCTGTGAAAGCTTTTGATGGGCATACTCTATCGCATCTTTGTCAATGATATATCCGCTGACGCCATAAAGCGCAATTCCATAACCGTTGATCACAACTTTCACATAAATACGGTCTCCTTTTTTTACAGAACCGACATTTTTAAGCGGATTGCTTCCGCAGGAGCCCGTAATTTCCGGTTCATCATTGATGCGAATGGTAAAATTCCCGACAATAAAATCAAAATCACAATAGAAGATTCCGTCTCTATCTGCCTCAAAGCAGTACTCAAACACAGAATCCTCACTTGAATTGGAAGAAGAATAATACTGAATCCCATCCACTTGATACAGATGAGCGTTTTGAATATCTATGATATCCTGAGCCACGCACGCAACCGCATTCCTATCACCAAAACCTGTGGCCAGACGGATAAAATCATTCTGTGCTTCAAGCGGCGTTTTATTTTCCGTAGTAAATGCCGCAATATCGTCATCCACTGCATACGCCACAGGAAGCGTATAGCGATTTTCGATTACAGTAATATTCCCTCTTTTCTCTACGATATCTCCGTAATCCTCTGTCAGCGCACCGCCGGTAACATAGTGATACCGAACGCTGAACATCATATCGAGAATCGGCGTCGGCTGATAAATCGTGCTGACATTCTGAGCATACACACGGTTTCCGAGCCTTTTGAAAAAAGTATACAAGTTCCCGTTCATCGTAGAGGAATAATATGTGATTCCTTTAAAATCATAAAGCATTCCGGTGTCGAATGTAAAATTCGGCGTCATTTCGGAGCGCCAAAAATCATCATTTCCGCTCTCATATTTTTGCGTAAGTATGCGCATATCCTTTTCGTTTCCCACATAAGATACGGCATTCGCGCAGCCAAGATATCTTACCATCGTATAAATGCCTGATCCCATAGCATCCAAAGAAATAATCGCAGCAAGCATACATGCGCCCATTTGCCCGAGCTTATATTTGCGCGACAAAATCAGATACCACATAAGAACCGCAAATACAAGCGCAATCAGAACAACGGAAATCATGCGTCCCACTTGATATTTGCTTTCAGAAAATCCGATGAAAAGAATTCCGCCGGAAATCAGCGCCGCCGCGGATGTTCCGAGAAAATTCAAGCCATCCAGCCGTATCAGCGTTTCATATGCCATCAGTAGGATAATAAAAACATAAAGAAAGCTCTGCCGTCCCGGAAGCTGATTCGGAAAATGCAGTCCATGCCAGATAAAATCAAGAATATTAAGTTCAAAAGAGATTACCATGAATACGGCAAGCAAAAAATAGCAAAGCTTCTTTTTCCATACTATGTTGCGATTCAAAATAAATAAAACAGCAAAGAAAATCGCCGCCGAACCGCAGTAAAGATTGGCAACTCCATATTCAAGTGAAGGCCTGACACCCACAGACAAATTGTCAATAATTTGAGGCAGTTTATGATAAAAGCCGATCTCTTTGTCAAAGCCGAGCGAGGAAGATGTCCAATTTTGCATGCCAAAAACAACAGGCAAAAGAACAAACGCCGCAAGCGCACCGGCAATGGACGACATCAAAGTAAATTTTCCCGTATCGAAAGCAATCCGTTTCCATCCTCTCCGATTTTCATCCGAGCACATCGTAACAAAAAACCAAAGAACTGTAAATAAACATACTGCCCATCCGATATAGAAATTAGAATATAAAGTAAGAGCAAGGAATGTTACATACATCCACGGATTTTTTCCATGAAGCATTCGCTCAAGACCAAGCATGATAAGAGGAAAAAAAGCGACAGCATCCAACCACATCGGCTGTGAAATGAATGCAATCATATAAGCGGAAAGCCCATATGCCACACCGAGCGCCGTCGTAAGAGGAGTAAAAGAAGCAGAACGGCACTGAAGATAATAGGCAAAACTCCAAGCCGCAAGCGAGAGCTTCAGAAAAACGATTAGATCCAATACCGCAATTCGGGCATATCCCGTAAACGGTATCAGCAAAAAATTGAACAAGCTGTTTGTATAATAAGCGCCCTGCACAATGGCGGAAAAGCCGAGAGAGCCGTTCCATGACCACATGGCAAACGGTTCATCTGCTTTTTCAACGAGCATGGGATAATACTGTCCCCATAAATCCATTGTAAGAAGCGAGTTCTGTCCAAACGGCGCAATCCCACGAATGATGGCAACAATCATGATAGCAAAGAAAGTGAGAGCAAATGCCAGCAACGAATACCGATTGCGATAAATAAAACACCGAAATCTCATTCGAGCTGAGAGCTTCTCTTCTTGATTTATTTCCAAAGCAAATACTCCTCTCTCCGTTTTCATTGTCCATATCTCATGACGTTTTGTCGCATAAAAACGAATTTTTTCTCACACAACCCGAATTTCATCGGAAAAATTCCCATAAGAAAAATATCTTTCATTTATAAAAATTTGTGGTTATATAATATCGATTTCTGCCCAATGAACAGCGGTGTTTCCCTCGGAAATACCGATTTCCAAAACAGAAACCGGCGGAAGTGTTCCATCGTTCTTCGCTTCAAATACATAATACTCCATATCCTCATATTGCGGATAAACGGGTTCTGCTCTTCCCACAGTGACACATCTTTTTGCGTTCAGGTATACCGTGACTTTTTCTATTTCAAAAGGCTTCTCCTTTGAAAAGCCAAGCACGACTCGGACCTGCCGTTCTTTCTGAATTTTGCCTGTCACGATTCTGATCGCCGCAAAGGGTATTGCTCTTCCTTTCTCCCCTGCCAAGCTGACAGGTAGCTGTTTGGAATTGGAAGCTCCGATTGCATATACGTCGTCGTAGGTCACAACATGGCGGCGTGGTTCTGCTGACGCCTCATCATAATCGCCGGCGGCACAAAGGAATTTGTGATAAATTTCCCCATTGGAATAAAGTGAATCATCCTTGTCAGCGCTTGGAATCAGTCCATCCATGTAATTGAAAAGATAAATCGCATCCGCCCCCATAAAATGATAAGCGCAGGCGGAACCGATCGCCGTTTCATATGTGTTCGGCAGATATTTTCTTCCGCGTCGGTTATAAGCATCAATCAGAATTTCCAGTCCCGCAGCAAGTTCGACCGATTTGCCGGCAATGATTTTCCTCCAGATATCAATGGGCATATTGTTGTCAATGCTGGACCATCTGGGAGTTACGGTAATCAAGTCTATAAGTCCTTCCTCTACCCAATCAAAGAAATCAAAGCCGAGACGCAGACATTTTTCCGGCGTATCCGGCAGACGAACACCGATCCGAATCGGATGACCCCATTTTTTCTCCGCTTCCTTCACACGCGCAAAAACATCTCGCATAAAAGCATTGATAACAGAAATTCCTTCATACTCTCTTCCGATTCCGACAGAATAAATTTCCCGCATCCAGTCAAGCTCAAGGCCATCCATATCGAAGGTATCCAGCGCTTCTTCAATCAAAGTCATATAATAACGGCGCACATCCTCATAAAGATAGTTCAAACCATATTCATAATAATTGGCTGGTTCCCTGTGAGACGCCCGGTTCATATGACGATGCGTCTTATAAAAATTGCTGAACAAAAAGGAATCCTCTCTGTCTGTCTCGTGGATATCATTCATGCGCACACTGATCCATGGTCGGATGCCGATACTGCGCAGCGTATCCACCCACAGCTTGTGCATTTCAATTCCCTCGGTTTCGTAGATATCGACAAGCAGTTTCGTACATCTCACGACAGGATCCTTCTCATCGTCAGACGTTTTCCCCTCGGCAACCCATTTTTTATATTTATCAATGGCATTCTCCGTCCGTACCGAACGATACCATGTCAGCGAAGCACATATACAAACCATAAAATCGGTTATCTGGGTATCCTTATATTGCAGAATAAAATCGATAAGATCCTTTTTTGTTACTTTCTCAATGCCGGCGCATGCGCGCGTAAAAATAAAATGATTCGGATCCTCATTGAAAATAATTCTTCCCATTCCGTTCTCCCCCTGTAACCGGTTTTGATTTTACCGGATTTTTCTTTAAAATTCAATATAACGGCACTTTAAGATTTCTTTAACAAACCGTGCGTCCGTTTTTTTCTGCTACAACACGAGCAAGGACAGCGTTTTCCGGCAAGGAAAGCACCGGATCCGCTGAAAGCGTTCGCTTTGCCTCGTCAAACGCCGAATAAAGAAGCTTCGCATCATGCTCGAGAGAGGCAAGACCGAGATCAAATTCCCCGCTTTGCCGAGTCTTTCCCTTACTTTGCTCGATAAAATCGCCGGGCCCTCTCATTTCAAGATCACGTTCCGCAATCCGGAACCCATCAGAGCTTTCGCATAAGATTTTCAGACGTTCCCTTGCTTTTTCCGATTTGCTGTCTGATACCAAGATACAATAGGACTTTCGCTCTCCGCGCCCTACGCGGCCACGCAGCTGATGAAGCGCCGAAAGTCCGAAAAACTCAGCATTCTCAACGATCATAAGTGTCGCGCGGGGCACATTGACACCGACTTCAATCACAGTTGTGGAAACAAGAATATCGATTTTTCCCGATGCGAAATCTTCCATAATCCTATCCTTGGCTTTTCCGGAAAGCTTTCCGTGAATAAAAGCGGTATGATACTCCGGGAAAATCGTTTCCGAAAGCATCCTTGCATAATCGATCGCAGCTTTCAGCTTCGTTTTTTCCTCTTTGGCTCCGCCGGGCGGAATCAGCACATCTGCCGAAAGCATCTCACCGCTTTCCCCCTCAAATACTTCTTGCTCCTCCACAGCGGGACATACGATATATACCTGACCGCCGGCATCAATATTTTTACGGATAAAAGCATTCAGACGTTCTCTGTAACTCTCATCCACAAGAAAGGTATCCACCTTTTGTCTGCCGGGCGGCATCTCATCGATAACAGACACATCCATATCACAATAAAGCACCATGGCAAGAGTCCGCGGAATCGGCGTTGCACTCATGGAAAGGACATGCACGCCGTCTCCTTTTGCGGCAAATGTCGTCCGCTGCGCGGCGCCGAATCGATGCTGCTCATCAATAACAACAAGTCCGAGACGCGCAAAAACAACAGCGTCTTCGATCAGTGCATGGGTTCCGACGATAAAATCGATCTTGCCGTCAGCAAGAGCCTCCAAAACCTTTCTCTTGGCACTCGGTGTCATTCCTCCGACAAGCAGCCCCGTATGATATCCGAGAGTCTCAAAAAACCGGGAAAGCTGCGAAAAATGCTGTCTTGCCAAAATTTCCGTCGGAGCCATCAGTGCTGCCTGCATCCCGCTCTCCAAAGCGATATAAACCGCGTATGCCGCACAAACGGTCTTGCCCGAGCCTACATCTCCGACCACAAGACGATTCATTCGCATTCCGCAGGTTAGATCCGCTTCCATCTCCTGCATGGTTCTTTCCTGCGCCATCGTCAGCCGATAGGAAAGACAGGATTGGAACCGTGCCTTGTCCGCCGGTCTCATCCGATACGGAGACGGCAGTTTCCGGTTCTTCCCGTATAGCAGCATGGAGAGCGCAAACAGATAAAGCTCGTCAAAGGCAAGTCTTCGTACTGCATCCGCGGTATCCTCTATGGATTCAGGCATATGAATGCGGGAAAGCGCGGTTTTGATATCGCATAGTCCATACCGGGAGCGGATCTCATCGGTAAGGAATTCCTCAATCCCGTCTGAGTCAGAAAAAACTGCCTCAAGCGCCGCACGGACCGTGTTTCCCATCAGCTTTTGTGAAATTCCTTCTGTCAGCGGATATACCGGAACAAGCGGACGAAGCGGTGTTATGCCGTTATAGGGTTCAAATACCGGAGAATTCATGAAAACGGAAAAGCCCTCACGCCGGATTTTCCCGAAAAAACGGAATGTCATTCCTCGCGCCATCTGGTCTTTCACATACGGCTGATTGAAAAATGTAATCTGACATTTACCGAAATCATCAAACGCCGTAATCTTAGTAATTACCATTCCGCGTCGTATCATCGCGGATTTCGGTTCCGTGTTCACCGTTAGTATCAGAGAACAAACCTCGCCGTCTATCACATCCTGTGTCGATTTGACATTTCCCCGCGGCTCATAGGCACGCGGAAAATGATAAATCAGATCCCTCGCCGTTCGGATTCCCAGCCGATGAAATGCTTCGGCGCGCTTCGCACCTACGCCGAAAAACCGTTCTACCGGCGTATTCTTTCCCGTCTTGAGCATACCCGTGCGCATAGCATCCTCTTTTCCGCCTCCGAAATTGCAGGAGCTTCCTCCGGAGGTCGTTTCTTTCTTTAGAAATTATATCATCTTCATATTTTTCCGTCAACAATCCTAAGGAAAATATTGAAAAATAAAAAAGATGTGCTATAATAATGTTAATATTCTATCAATTTTCAGCAAATTTAAGGAGAAAACACCATGCAGGAGAAAACTGCCCCGAGAATTCTTCCCGGCTTTATGGAGCTTTTGCCGGGAGAACAAATCCTGTTCAACGATATGTTTGACAAAATCCGAAGCGTATATGAAAGTTTCGGATTTCTCCCTCTTGACACGCCGACCATTGAACTCTCCGAGGTTCTGCTTGCCAAGGCGGGCGGAGAAACCGAAAAACAGATTTATCGCTTTCAGAAGGGAGACAACGACCTTTCCCTGCGTTTTGACCTGACCGTACCGCTTGCACGCTATGTTGCGGCACATTACAATGATCTTGTTTTTCCCTTCAAGCGTTATCAGATGAGCAAGGTATTCCGTGGAGAACGCCCGCAAAAAGGACGGTTCCGGGAATTTTATCAATGTGATATCGATATTATCGGGAATGACGAGCTTGATCTTATCTACGACGCAGAAATTCCTGCCGTTATTTATAATGTGTTTAAAAAGCTCAATATCGGAGACTTTACCATTCGCATCAACAACCGCAAGGTTCTCGGAGGCTTTTTCGCCTCTCTCGGGCTTTCGGAAAAAATCGAAGAGATTCTGCGTATCATTGACAAACTCGAAAAAATCGGGAAAGACGCCGTTGTATCGGAGTTTATTCGCATAGGAGTTCCGGAAGATAAAGTCGACACCATTCTCGATTTTATCACAATCAAGGCAGGACGTCTTGAGACGCTGGAAAAGCTTCGTGGGCTGAACATTCAAAACGAGCTGTTTTGTTCCGGACTTGACGAACTTTCTAAAGTAACGGAAGGGATGCTTCTTTTCGGCATGCCGGAGGAAAGCTTCCGCATCGATCTTACCATCGCGCGCGGACTTGACTACTATACGGGAACGGTATATGAAACACAAATCAATGCACATCCGGAATTCGGCAGCGTATGCTCCGGCGGACGATATGACAATCTAACCGGATATTATACAGATAAAAAGCTTCCCGGTATCGGCATCTCTATCGGACTCACAAGGCTGTTTTCTCAGCTTCTTGCATGCGGACTGATTGCCCCTGAAGCTTACGGTATCGCCCGCGTACTTGTGATACCAATGGACGCAAAAGCGGTTCCCTTTGCTGTTTGTGCCGCCACTGCGTTTCGGGATTCCGGAATTCAAACCGATGTCTATTACGGAGACCGCGGCATGAAGCAAAAAATGAAATACGCCGGAAAATGCGGGATTCCCTACGTCGCTGTCATCGGGGAAAACGAAGCCGCCTCCGGTACCGTCGCCCTCAAAAACATGCAAAGCGGAGAACAGAAAAACGTCACAATCGCCCAGGCGGTCAGCTTATTAAAAATATGAACTTGTAAAGGACAAACATTATGGCAAAGCTTGAAAAAACAGATAAAAGAACACATTACTGCGGCGAGCTCCGGCTTTCTGATGTCGGAACACATGTCTGCGTCATGGGATGGGTACAAAGAACACGTGACCTCGGCGGACTGATTTTTATCGATCTGCGGGATAGGACAGGCATCGTACAGCTTGCATTTGACGAAGGCACAGAACGGAGTATTTTTGAAGAAGCATTCCGCACGCGTTCGGAATATGTCATCGTCGCCAAAGGTACCGTGCGTGCCCGTAGTTCCGTTAACCGCCAGATACCGACCGGTGAAATCGAAATTTTCGTAACGGAATACAAAATTCTTTCCGCGGCACAGACAACCCCGTTTGAAATCAACGACAATGTCAATGTCCGTGATGAAATCGCATTAAAATATCGTTATCTTGATCTACGTCGTCCCGCTCTTCAGAAAAACCTGATCATGCGCCATCATATCGCCCGTGTGACAAGAGAATATTTCTATGAAAACGGTTTTCTCGAAATCGAAACGCCGATGATGATCAAAGCAACGCCGGAGGGAGCTCGGGATTATCTTGTCCCGTCTAGAATTCATCATGGCAGCTTTTATGCACTGCCGCAGTCACCACAGATTTATAAGCAGCTCTTGATGCTGTCCGGCTTTGACCGTTATATCCAGCTCGCACGCTGCTTCCGCGATGAGGATCTGCGTGCCGACCGTCAACCGGAATTTACCCAGATTGACCTTGAAATGTCCTTTGTCGATGAAGATGATATCATGAAAATGATGGAAGGCTATATCAAACGACTGTTTAAGGATATTTTAAATATGGAAATTTCCCTGCCGATTCCGCGTCTTACTTACCGTGAGGCAATGGAACGCTACGGTTCGGACAAGCCGGATACACGATTCGGCATGGAAATTCAAAACATTTCCGAGCTTGTAAAGGACAGCGGCTTTTCCGTATTCTCTTCCGCTGTGGCGGCAGGAGGCTCCGTGCGCGCCATTGTCGCAAAGAATGCGGCGTCGATTCTTACCCGTAAGGAAATTGACAAACTCACCGAACATGCACGCGGAATCGGTGCCAAAGGACTTGCTTATATCCGTTTTGTCGATGAAACGCCGTCTGCCTCCTTCTCCAAATTTATGGCTCCGGGCGAGCTTGATTCTATTATGGAAGCACTCGATTGCCGGCGCGGAGACGTTGCGCTTATCGTTGCAGATAAAGACAGCACTGCCTTATCCACACTCGGCGCTCTGCGTTTGATTGTTGCCAAACAACTGAATATCATTCCGGAAGCGTACAATTTCCTGTGGATTACAGAATTTCCTTTCTTTGAATGGGATGAGGAAAGCGGTTCTTGGGTTGCTATGCACCATCCTTTCACCATGCCGCTTGATGAATGTCTCGATTATATTGATACCAATCCGGAAAATGTACGTGCCAAGGCATACGATCTGGTACTGAACGGTATTGAAATTTCTTCCGGCTCCATTCGCATCACCGACTATGAATTGCAGCAAAAAATGTTCCGCAGACTGGGACTGTCCGATGCGGACATTGAGAGGAAATTCGGCTTTCTTGTGGACGCTTACCGCTACGGTGCGCCACCGCACGGAGGCGCTGCACTCGGTCTTGACCGTATCACGATGCTGATGTGCGATGCAAACAGCCTACGTGATGTTGTCGCCTTCCCGAAAGTACAGAACGCTTCTGAAATTATGTCCGGATGTCCCTCTCCCGCCGACGAAAAAGCGTTGCGAGAACTTGCTATCGCCGTCACAGAATATGAAAAATAACAAATAAAAAGAGGATGCATATGGAAGATTTTTTTCAAAAATTATGGACCAATATCGCGGATTTCGCAACCTCTGCGGGACTTCGCATTATCGCAGCAGTTCTGATTCTGCTGATTGGTGTCAAACTAATCAAATGGGGAGTAAAAGTCCTTCGCAAAGGGAAAAGATTTGATCATTTAACGCCCAATGCACAGACACTGGTAGTGGATCTGGTAAAAGCAGCTCTTTATGTACTCCTCATCGCCATTATCGCTGCCGTGCTTGGCATTGAAACTACCGCCATTGCCGCCGCAATCGCATCTGCCGGACTTGCCATCGGGCTCGCCATGCAGGGTAGTCTCTCCAATTTTGCCGGCGGTATCATGATTTTGATTTTTAAGCCCTTCTCTATCGGAGATTTTATTGATAACGGAACGCACAGCGGCACCGTTACCGATATCGGGATCTTTTATACGACGCTGGAAACCGTTGATAACAAGGTTGTGACCATTCCAAACGGAACACTATCCAATCAGTCTGTCACCGATTACAGCGCAAAAGAGATTCGCCGTCTTGATCTTACCTTTTCCGTTTCCTATGATTCTGACATTGATCTCGTCAAAAGCACCTTGAAAGAACTTGCTCTCGCACATGAGCTCGTTATGAAAGAACCGGAACCGTTCGTGCGTCTTGGTGAGCAAGGTGACAGCGCACTTGTTTTCTATCTGCGTGTTTGGGTAAAGTCGTCGGATTACTGGACTGTCAATTTTGACATGATGGAGGCATCGAAAAAAATCTTCGACAAGCGCGGCATCTCGATTCCTTATCCGCAAATGGATGTACACCTTGATAAATAAAAAAATAACTGCTGCGGTCGGGTTATAAAACCGTACCATCGCAAACGGAATCAAACCGCTATACAGAATTCAAAAAGAGCTGGTAAAACCATACTTACCAGTCTTCTTTTTTGTTTTATCACGGATATCTAAAAAAGCTTTTATCCTTTTATGACAGCTTGAGTCAAAACAAGAGGAGGCGTGACATAGTCACGCCTCCTCTGTGAAATCGGATACTTCTTTGCGCAAGCCTATCCCAAAGAAATAAAATACGTTCTGCTATCTTGTCAATCATGTAAACAGTGAATAAATTGTCATTGCCGCTGTAAAAACAATTGCCACGATCATACCGGCGTTGCCAAAAATCGCGGAACGGCTTTTTGCCGGAAGAGGTGTCTCCGCCGGACGAAACCGAACGCGCTTGATTTGTATGCATAAGATGACAAATCCGACAATTACCATCACCCCAAATAACAGATAATACAGACTAGCCAAACAAATCAGCAAAAGCTCATTGGACGGCAACGCCATCATCTCATCGGCTGTCAAATTAGGAATTTTCTCTGTTATTTTCAGCATTTGAGAAGAAATCAGGGAATTCAGTACACCAAGACAACAGTTAAATATGGCATGCAACAGCATCGGAATCCAAATTTTTCCGCTTCGGCAATAGATATAAGCTAAAATCAAGCCAACCGCAAAAGCGTAAAAAAATTGACTGAAATTCATATGGAATAAAGCAAACATCGAAGCAGACAGAATGATGCATATTTTCTCCCCATATTGCCGTGTCCGGTCAATTATCCACTTGCGGAAAAACAGCTCCTCCAATACAGGAGCCAGAATGCCAACCGTAAGCAACATCATCCAAGGATTCTCATCGGCTATCAGTTCTGATACGGTATTTCCGACTGAACTTCCGGTGATAGCATTCCAGACTGCAAGAAACAGTATTCCTACAATGTTACCCGCTATGGCAACGGCAAAGCAAACCATAAGAAGTTTTATAAACCGTCCCGCTGAAAACGGCTGCTTCTCCGGCACACATTTTGATGCAGGACGCAAGATCAAGCCGCCGATGAAAATGGCTATGGCAAGTGAAACTTCATTGATCAGCAAAAGGTATCGGTAATACGCATCGACAGCGGGAATGTCGAAAATCTTTTCTATCAAAACCGCCGCGATAGCAACAAAAGAGACGATCGCTACCCATACCAAAAGCATAGTAACAAAAGCCCAACCTAGCTGATTGAATTGACGCCGCATTCCACGGCGAAGTACCGCTTCCCTTTCGGGATCATAGCTGTTTGTATCCGGCTCCGGAAGCTGCTTTTCAAAGCCATTCTCAGGGGACTCAGGGGTCGGAATATTATCCATCGGTTCCAGCATATGTATCATCCTCCGTGTATCTATTTTTTTATTATGATAGCATACGGAGCAAAAAATGTCAAGAAAAAAGAGCCGCCGGTATCAGCCGGCGGTTCTTTCTTATTTCAAGGTAACACTGTTGTTCAATATAAGCGTACTGTAAAGGAACAAAACATCCTGATTGTCAAAGTCGACGAAATTACCTACAATATCACTTGAAATATAACGAATATCAACCAGTGTAATTTTCGCATAGCCCTCGACAAGAAGCGGAGCAATGCTGCTTCCAAAAGAATCACGGAAAATCACAAGTTCTTTATCGGTCGTTGCATTTGGATTTTCAATCGTAATCAAAGAAAGCGCACCAGAAAGAAACATTTCATACGGATCCTTGCCATATGCCTTTTCCATATCATATATGGACATTTCTACCGGCTTTCCGGTTTCATAATTATAAACCTTGCAATCCTCCAAAACGTCGCTTGTCAGATAATAGATGGTTTCCGGAGAAAGCGGAAGCGCGGATTGTCCGTAATAAACCCCATAGAAAGGATTGTCAAGCGTCTTTTCCGTATAATTTCCGGAAAGCGTTACCCCCATGGCTTCCGCCAATTTGGCAGCAACATCCGTAATCTTTTCCTGTCTCCAGTGGGTATCCGTTTTATAATAATCCGTGATAGCAAGCAGTCCGGCAATGTCGATATATTCCATAAAATCGGTTTTTTCTTTCATCATTTCAAAGAATGTTTCATAATCCAGAGAAAGATATCCGTTTTGTTCAGCTAAGAAATAGCTTTTATCCGGAATGATGGAAAAATAAACATTACAGTCCGTATCTGCCATATATTTATCGTACAGATGCTGGAATCGTTCGGCAGCATAATCCATTGAGCTTTCACTCATCGGATATTCAAGCTTGGAAGCATATCCATCCTCAATAAAAATATCGTTGTTATCCTTTTGCCCAAACAAATAGAATCTTGAAAAAGATTTCAGCATACGGAATCTGTCGCGCAGCGGGAACTGATCCAGCGTATAATCTTCAAAATCCGTCATAAATTTGCCGGATAAAATGGAATCCCATGTGATTTTCGGAAACTGATCGAGTTTTCGTCTTTCACTGTCTGAAAATTCATCTGCCGGTTTTGCCCAGCAATAGATGGAAAGTCCGAATAAAAGTATGGCCAAAAGGCAAACAGAAACAATATTTTTTACTTTTGTCGTCATCGAAAAGTCACCTCCTTAGAATCGGAAATAAAGGAACGGATTGAATGAACCGTCTACCAGATAAGCAGTGATCATCAGTATCAGTACCACCAAAACAATCGGTTCCGCAATATTGATAATCTTCTCTCCTGTTGTTTTGTTCTTGGCAGAAAGCACAAGCTTTTTGATAAGCGGTGTTGCACCGACAATCGCGATAATCAAAATCAATCCATAACTACGCAGGTAATAGAGCCATTCATCAGAAACAAACGGAATCCCGCCTGCACCGAACATGCCGCCGATATAAGCAAACGCTTCTTTCATATCTGCCGCGTTGAAAATGACAAAACTGATAATAACAAAGAACAGCACATAGAAATGGTTCCATACCTTTGATTTTTTCAGAATCTTCAGCAGCCACAGTTTTTCAATTACGAGCAGGACCGCAAAGAAGAGTCCCCATACAATAAAGTTCCATGCGGCACCATGCCAAAAGCCCGTCAGCAGCCAGACGATGAAAATATTAAGGAACCAGCGGGCTTTGGGTACACGGTTGCCGCCGAGTGGAATATACACATAATCCCGGAACCATGAGCCGAGTGACATATGCCAACGGCGCCAGAATTCGGTGATACTTCCCGAAATGTAAGGGTAATCAAAGTTTTCGAGAAAATCAAATCCGAACATTCTGCCAAGACCGATTGCCATATCGCTGTAGCCCGAAAAGTCGAAATAGATGTGCAGCGTAAACGCGATTGCGTAAAGCCAGAAAAAAAGCACGGACTTGTCATTTGATTCTTTGAATATATCACATAATTCACCGAGTGCATTCGCAATCAGAACCTTTTTGGCAAGACCGAGAACAAATCTGCGCGCACCAAGCGCGACATTGGAAATGCTGTGTGTTCTGGATTCAAGCTGAGCCGCAACGTCGGAATATCTTACGATAGGACCGGCAATCAGCTGCGGAAACAACGCAACATAAGTTGCAAGGGTAATAAAGTTTCTTTGTGCTTTTACCTCACCGCGATAAACGTCCACGGTATAACTGAGAATCTGGAACGTATAGAAGCTGATACCGATCGGCAGCGCGATTTTCAGCAGCGATACGGAAAGACCTGTCACAGCATTGAAATTGGAAATAAAGAAATCCGCGTATTTAAAATAGCCGAGCAGTCCAAGACTCGTCACAAGTGAAAGAATCAAAAATAACTTTGACAGCTTTGTGCCGCGCCATGCTTCTATCAAAAGTCCGAACACATATCCAAGTGTAATGGAAACTGCCATGAGTATTACGTATTTCGGTTCGCCCCATGCATAAAAAAACAAGCTTGCTAAAAGAAGAACCGAATTCTTTAAGCATTTCGGAGCAATAAAATACAAAATCAGCACGCACGGCAGAAAATAATATAGAAATGGTATACTCGAAAATAACATGTTTTTTTACCCGTGTGTATTTTTATTTCATCGGGAGCTCATTGATCATAAGCTCCCGATGATGCAGTCTATTCTGGTTGATTTCTTGATTGGCTTGCAAATCAAGCGATCGGCTCGTCGTACCGGATCTAAATGCCATCAAACACATTAGTATTTGATTTTAAAATTATCAAAATTTTCTACTATAAAAGCAGTAATGATGTTTATAGAATTATTTTTCCAATACAGGATCTGCTTCTGTACCGCAAACCTCGCTGAAAGCGTCAACAAAATCTCCAATATTCAAATCCAAAGCGGAATCAAACATGATCAGCATAATCACATCATCACATACCGCAACACGGATCTCATCTGCATATACGCAAATCCATTTGCGCTGATCAATGCCGTTCAACATCTCATTGGCAACGGATTCAGCATCCGCCGCATCTTTTACACGAACAATTGCCATGGAATAAGCCTGTGATCCGATCATCGCCTCTGACAGACAAGCTTCTTTTACTTTATCTGCGCTGGCTTCAATGCCTGTTGCACCTTTCAGTGACATTGCGTTCGTTAAATCAATAACTGTCGTTCCTACCATAATTTCTACCGGACATTTTTCATAGATTCCGTCAATGATATCTTCAAGTGATGCAGGAGTTTCCGGTTCTTCCGGTTTTTCTGTTGTCTCTTCAGAACTCGTTGTTTCACCGGTCGTTTCGTTGCCTGTGGTACTTTCCGTCTTAGAAGGAGTACCTGTGGTTGTTTCATTGTTTTCCGTATTTCCGCATGATGCAAGCGCGAAAATCATCAAAGATGCAAGAATAAGTGCTAACAGTTTTTTCATTTTCTGTTTTCTCCCTTTTGATTATATAATTTTTTATTATTGTTCCAAGAAAAGATCAAGCTTCCCGCCGCAAAGCGTCGTAAAAGCATCAATGAGTCCGGTTGCTTCTTCTTCCGAAGTCATAGCCATCAGAATGATATTTCCGGATACTGCAATTTGGACAGATTCCGCATAAGCACATATCCACTTTCCGGGATCGGCATTTTTCTGCATTTCCTCTGCAATAGATTCAGCATCTGCCGCATTTTTCACGCGAACAGCCACTAAGGCATACGCGGTAGAAGAAAAAATCGGTCCGGATAAAAACGCTTCTTCTATTTTAGAACCGCTCACAATACCGGTTTGATATTTCAGAATATCTGCATCCGTAATATCAATTTCTGTTGTGCTCATTCCGGCAGATACCGGATATTTCTCATAAATTTGATCAATGAGTTCCGGGATGGTACCGGCAATTTCTTCCGATGTATCTCCTGTCGTTTCCTCAGGTGAGGTGGTTTCCTCATTCGTTGTTTCGGAACTGTCAGTTCCTGTCGTTTCAGATGCCGTCGTGCTTTCCGTGCTTTCCGAAGTTCCTGCTGTGGTTTCATGATCGCCGGTTGTTCCGCAGGATACAAAAGTAAATATCATCAGCGCGGCAAGAACAAAAGCCACTAATTTTGTCATCTGCATGTTCCTCCTGAAATATCAGTCAGTTTGTTTTCCCGCAATTGTCCAACCTCCTGTGTCGTCATCCCAACTCAATACAAGAATATACGTTTTCTTTTGTCCGTCAATCAACATTTCAAATTGTTTTTCATCTGTTTCTGTCTCCACAGTCCAATCAATAACAACATCGCTTTCTGCTGTAAATTCCGATCCGGTATACAGCTTTTCCCCTGTCTTGGCGTCACAGATTTTCATCATGCCGCCTGAAACAGATATCTGCGTTTCATCCGTTATCGATACTTCTACGGGAACACTCGTTCGATAGGCAACTCTTGACTCAACGGAATATAAAGCAGGACTAATATTGAATTCAGACAATTCCACAGGATCGGACATCAGTGTTCTTCCTCCGACAGAAACGGAAACCTCACCGAAATTCTTTACAGCAAAGATGGAGAACGCAACGGCAAGAATCAAACAGGCTGCCAGTGACGAGATCAGTCTCATACTTTTCATCCAGTTTCTTTTTTCCGGCTCTTTTGCAGCAAGGCACGACGCCAAAACCTTTTCTTTCAAATCATCCGGTGCCGTAATTTTTTGATAGGCATCAACGGTTTTTTTGTCAAACATAGCTCTCCTCCTTATCAAGTAAATCTTTCAGGATTTCTCTTCCGCGGGACAGACGCATTTTTACGGCGGATAATGAAATTCCCAGCATCGATGAAATTTCCTCAACGGAGAACCCCTCCAAATAATGAAGGGTAATTGCCGTTTTATATTTTTCCGGAAGTGCGAACACCGCTTGCAAAACACCGCTGGTATTTTCACTTCCCTCATCAGGAATCTCGGAAATATCATCAAGAGAATCATGCTCACGAACCTTTCCCCGCCGCAGCATATCATGACATCGATTCACGGTCACTCTGACAAGCCATGCGCGCTCGTGCTCGTCGTCAGTAAACCGAGGGGATGTATTCATATATTTTGTGAAGACATCCTGCACCGCGTCTTCTGCATCCTCACGTCTTCGCAAATGTGAAAATGCGAGACGATACAGCATATCGGCATATTTATCATACGCCGTCTCGAGGAGCGTCCTGCTGTCCCTGGATAAGATCACTTTTTTGTCCCTCCTGTATGTAAAACGCTTAACCCTGTCATTAGGTCACATTTTTTTGAAAAAATTTTTTGATTTTTGTTTTTTATGAGAAATCCTGCTTATTGCCAAGCTTTTCAATGAAGAAAAACGATAAAAGTACTGAAATTTACCGCGCTTTTTAAAGCAAACAGAAAGCAGACAATATTTTTATCCTACAATATAATAGTACTTGTACAAAAAAATTTTCAGATTTCTCTGATTTTCATCCATCCTAAAAAAAATAATACATAGCATTTACAGTCACTGGATATTATACCACAAATACGGGAAAAAAACAGCCGGAAATTCAAATTTCCGGCTATTTTTTAAGATTTTGTCGGCAAATATCGAAAAAGGATACTTTCAAGTGCAAAAACTTGTTCAGAATCCAGTAATACAGCGCATTTCACAAAACGATGAGAAAAAATTCTCATCGGACAAGTAACAAACTGTTCGGCAGGCGGCAGAATATAACGGCAAGGTGATATCACACCGTCAAACGCAATCTTCAAAGTCACCTCTCCTAAAGAACGGTATCGCACCGAAAGTCCAAGGATCAGTTTATCTTCTTCGACTCCGAAATCATCCTCAATCGTCTGAATACAGGAATGCATTGTTCCTGAGCCCTCGGCACCGGCTGTAAAACAACGAATGTTTTCCGTCGTTCTGTCCGTAAAATAAAGCTTCTGCATTTGCTGGCCAAGATAGCACGAAGGCAGAATGGAATCGCACATGGTCCACACCATTTTATTTTCATCTTCTCTGCTCTGCGTTCCGGAAGGCATCTTCGCGGTATAATCCCAAATATAGGTCATATTTCCTACTGTCAGCATATATTTGCCGAAAGCACAAATCGCTGTCGCCGCAGCATATTCCGTGGCTGTATGAGAAAAAAATCCGTTTTTGCCCCGTTCAATGCAGGCGGAAATATGTCGGCTGACATCCCTTTCCTCAATTCCGAATTTATTGATATAATAAACCCCGCCGTGAGAGGTTGCAAACAGGATTTTATCATCAAAGCTGCAGATACTCCCCGGCATATCTGATCCAAAATCATTTTTAAATGGCCGGATGGTAAAGATAAGTCCGCCGTTTTCATCTTCTGACAGTGCTAGTTTTTTCACGGAACCTGCGGAAAAAACAAGATATCCGTCCGAATACTCGATAACAGAAGAAACGTTTTCATAATATTCCTTTTGAACAATGTTTTTTTCTGAAAGGTACCCGAATCCGTGGAAAGAATCCGGCAGAAACGCCGTAAGTTTCTTTCCGTCTTCTCCTCCGTAAGAAAGATAATATCTATTACCGGACGGCATCATAACAGTCTGCAATCTGCCGGGACAGGAAATGATTTTGCGCAGACTTTCAAGAGAAGTCAAGGAAAGCTTCGCAGGATCATCGGACTCGATAAGCTTGAGTCTGACTTTGAATTCCTGAGAATAAATTCCGAAAAATTTGATTTCACCTTCCTCAAAATTGAAGTCCATGTCGGCAAGCTCCTCGCCAAAAGAATCCCATATCCGAATATAAGAAGAATCCACCGCAATATCAGGCGGGATTTTCCGTGTAGGCGACGATTCGGCAGAAAGGATAATTTCTATATATGGACAGAACAAATTCGGTTTTTCCGCCTCGGTTTTGGTTTTTCCGTCCGCTGACACTTCCGTATAGCATGTCGGAATATATTGTTCCGACTGCAAGAGAGCAAGCGTTCTGTCAAGCCGATATACGGTATCGCCGTCAATGATATAGAATTCATCACCGGTATCGTAAATCGCTGTCTTTTCCGATGTAAAAAGTCCGGAAGTTCCGATAACGGAAAGATTTCCGTCTTTCTGTGCATAAAGTGTATTTCCTTTCCGAAAAAGCCAGACTCCATTCGCCATGCAGGAAAAACGGACCGGACCTTGCGCAAGCGCATCGGAAAAGGCATCGGCAGGAGCAGACATAGAAACTACGGATTTCCCGAGAATTTCCATGTTAAGCATTTCAAAGACCTTATTTTCTCCGTCCGAAACGCCACCTGTCAAAACTCCACCTGAAAAATCATTCATAACGGTATTCTGAACCTCACTGTCATACGAAGCAAAGTTTGAATAGGAATCGGACAGTCCGTCTTTTCCGCGAATTCGTCGTATACTCAAGGAATACTCCTCCTTTTTCTGAAAACAGAATCGGCAATCCTACTGTCGCCGGAACGCGGCGCGGCATTGACAAGACGTTCATCAAATTCCGTGGCAAGCCGCATATACCGCTTCATATCACCGGGATAAATGCTGTGACAAAGTTCTGCCGCGGCTCCGTAAGCAGCTGTATCCGCTGCAAAATCGTCAAAACCTATATCCGTATCCGCATCCGATTCCATGTCCGTAAACATGGGATAAGCACAATAGGTCAATTCATAAGTGCCTTCCATGCCAGAAAGAAGCCGTATTCTGCCACCAAGCAGCTCAAAGGAATCCCTCCCGTATGTTCTGCCTCCCCGCCGAATCCGAATTCCCGAAATAAAATCCGAGGGCAGCAAAGCCAAAATTTCGGAACCGTTCCGTTCAAAGACAAGCTCCTCTTTTTTGATGATTGCCATAAGATATACAGCTACTTTTCTCACTGCCGCTCCAACCGCAGGGGATATCCGCGCATTCAAAATGGAAAGCAGGCTGCCATCTGCCCCGACAGCATCCATATCCACATCCAAAAGAGAACAAATTCGTTTTTTCAGCATTCCATATGTCATCGTCTTCTCCTTTCTCCGGAGGGACAAATGTCCCTCCGGATCCTTTTTTTCTGTATTTACGCGGGATCGGCAAAGATAATCGGGCGTGCATCTCCAAAGCCAAAAGAAAAGTCAACATAAGAAATATAGTCCGCAACCAGAGGGTTTTCTCTGGGCGAAATGACAACCGTCGGTTCCGTAATATAAACAAGCTTCAGAACCTCAGGCAACAGCATGCTGTCCGCCAAAGCCCATTTTTTACCGCTGAAGCCAAGTCCTCCGCCTCCGGCGACCATATACTTCATACCGTAAGCGTTACCGCCGACGCCGCCCGCAGGTGTCAAAAGCGAATCTTCTCCGCAGATTTCCCTTGCCGTACCTTCAAGCTCCGGCGAAACCAGAAGCAAATCAAAATTAGAAACAAACGGCAAACCATCTGCTGTAACAAATTGAGCGGCCGCCGCCTGTGCTGCGCAAATCGCCGCTACAGAAAGCTCCGTCGTAACAAGGTTAGAAAAGGTTTCGCTCTCCTCGCTTGTATTCACCGGATGAGAAGCAGATGCCCAAGCCACACCGTCCGCGCCGTTGGTAGTAAACGCATTGCCAAAAATACGATAGAACTCACCAAGTACCGTCATATAAGCGGAATCCGCAAGTCTTGTTCCTGTTTTATCGGCTTCACCTACCATGTCGATTTTTGCTTTTTTATAGGATACAGGGATGGCAAGCGCTCTCTCAGTTGGCGTTACCGTTGTAAGAAAGCTTTTGCTTCCATCTGCATAAGAAAGTTCACCGCCGGAATAAACCGGTAATTCTCCGTATCCGCCAAGCCCCGTTAGCTCATAGGTCAGTTCATTCTGCTTGACTACCCCGCAGATATTGCCGATGAGATTCATTCTCGATGCATAACGGTCGTCAAAACGTTTCTTGACAAGCGGATACATATCGCTTGACCATGTATAAATATCATTGCTCATATTTTTTTTCTCCTTTATAATAATAAGATGATGAAATAGAACCGGGAATCGTGCTTGCAAGCTCGTAATATTCCCGATATGACATACCGGCAGCGCGGGCAAGCGCACGCTGGCGTTCGCTCAGCGCCACATCCGGTGCAGCTGATGTTCCGGCAGGTGTCATTCTCGCCGCATCCGAAGCCGGCATACGCAGACTGCCGCCTGCGGAAAGCATACGGTTAAAATCACGGCACATCTCTTCCAGACTGCCGCTGCGTCCGCGGGCAAAATGGATAAACATCGGGTTGGCAAGCAGTTCCGCCATCCGCATATCAGAAAGCATTTCTGTCTCTGTCGGCAGCGCCGTACATTCCTCAGACGTCACGGAATCTGCCGCCGTCTCCTCTTTCTCACGACTCTTTTCCGCCAAATCTGTTTCCATCGCTGCAAAAACCGGTATTTTTTCTTGTTCCGCATCGGTGCCCGCTTCCCCAGAATTCGAAACCGGATTTTCCCCATCCGTTTGGTCTGACAAAATCTCCGATAACTCCTCATTCATATTGAAAATCCTCCGTCTTTTTCATAAATTTTTCATCCAAAGCCGCAATCAAAGACGTACGTCCGGGAATGCCAAGCGCATAAATATACGCACGCACAACCGGATAATTTTCGGCATTCAATTCTGTCCCCGCAAGCTCCGACAAAGCGGAAAGCGTAAAAGAACGGGAATTTTCAACGCCCTCTCCCACATGAACCGCGACATCAAGCTCCGGAATATATCCGACAGAACCAAGATACCCCTCATAAGAATATCCTTCCGTATCGTCGGTAATCGCCCGTATTTTTTCCGAATCAAAAAGTTCCAGCGCCATGTAATCGATAAGGCGATACAGACGCTCAAAGCCTGTACGCTTGCAAATATTTTTCGCCTGCATCCGACGGGATGCATAGTCTCCTAAAAGAGCAAGTCCCGTTGCCGTTGTAACCTGTGTGGAACTATCCCCCTGCATAAAATCATAATTTCCGAGCGTTTCCCTCATCATGGTGCGGTAACGGTCGGCAATTTCATAATGAGAAATACTCTCTCCTGCAAGACCGCCGAGTCTCTTGACCTTATCCATCATGCCGGGACGAAGCTTCCAAATTGCTCCCGGTCGGTTTTCCGGATAGCTGTCAGGGGAAAAAGCATTTTCTTCATATAATAAAATATCGTTCGCAAAGAAAGCCGTGTTCAGCTGTGCAAAGGCAAGCTGTCGGTCTGCCGCGTCAATCAAAGGAATAATTTGCTCCAGCTCACTTTTTCCCCAAACAGTACCGTCGCCCGGAATTCTTCCGTAAATGACAAATGGGAACTGACGGCACGAGGTTTTGATCCAAAATTTCGGAATATAACGTATTTCAATACCCTCAATGAGAATGGAAAGCGCAATATCACCGGATTCATAGCAATACGTTACCGGTTCTTCCCCGATATCTCCGGAAAATCCGCAGATCTGCTCTCCGCTCACCGGCTGCCGAAACCACCATTCTGTGATTTCAACAGTTTCATCGGTATTTACGCTATCCTCAAAAAGTCTCTCTTTATCCGAATATTTAGGCAAACCGTTTTGTTTTTGAATTTCTTCTATGGTAAGCCCAAGCCGCTTCAGGTCAGCGGAAAATATCCGTGCGGCACGCGCCGCGTTCATTCGGTATACACACCCAATATATTCGCAGTCATCCACAGTCGCCGCGGCGGGATCCGGATAAATCATCTCCGGCGACGGATTTTCCACCATAATTTCCGTTCCGCCGCGTTCATTGCAGCCTACGGCAAGCTTCCATACGGCGCTTCCGAAAAGTCCAAGTCGTCTTTCATTAACAGCATTTTTTGCTGTCAGCTCTCCTCTTTGTACCACATAACGAACCACCTTCTCCCGAATTCTCGCTTTTGCCTCATCATGATTTCCTCTTTCCGAGAACTCAAAATCCGGAGGTGTCGCTTCGATTTGACTTTCCACATGCATATAGCCGTCCGGAACAGATGCCGGTTTCCAAGGCAAATCAAGAGAAGCCATAAAATCGCCCGTCTGCTTCGCAGTATCATGCGTACCGTCATAATAGGACCGCATGCGCCGCCAATATGCTTCCATGCCGCTTCTTGCCGTTTTTGCCGATGCCAAAAGGGAGGCAATTTTTCGTTCCCTGCCGACGGCATCGCTTATCCAAGACCGTTTTTCATCCCGATTTTCATGCTTCCAAAACTTAAAATCCATATCGATTCCTTTCTGTTTTTTTGATGATATTCCTGCCGCGCAGGTATGGTTTGCTTTCCGGTACACGCATCTGCCGGAAGGAAGCAAAATACCTCAGCGCATCCGGCGCATGCGTAATTTCGTGAGGTTCTGTTGCGGCGTCTCCGGGCCGGTGTTCATCATGAAGGAGCAGCGGCAGGCATCGGATCAAATTTCGGCATCCCCGAAAAATCATCAGACGAGGCAAGCCGTCCGAGAACGCAAGCCATTCCTTAAGCGCAAGCCATCCGTCTATGCGATTTGGAACAATTTTTGTAAAATAAACGCCGTTCTCGGCAAATAACTCCGCCGTAGAACGTCCGCTGTCACATCCTCTGCTCCATAAATCCGAGGGCGCAATCACAATCGCTCCCGCAGGAAGCTTTTCGCGAATTTTGGCAGCAGCTGCGCTGACAATCAAATCGCTTTCATAGATTTCATCATATACATAAGCACGTCCGTCGGAAAGCACCGCAATAAAAAGCGCCGCCAGCATATCAAGGCCATAATCGACTGCACAGTAATATGCTGCATCTTCCGGCAGAAAAAACGGATCACAGATGTGCCGGGTCTCATCAAATTCCGGAAAAAATTGTCCGGAAAAGACATCCCATTTTCCATGCAGCCATGCCGCGCGAAGCGTCTCCGGAAGTGTTTCCAGTCGTTTTACATACGCGGGATCTTCACGCATCAGCGCCTGATTGTCATATATGCAAGCAGGAACAAAGCAATAATCCGCCGGATTCTCTCCTGCGCGATAACTCTTGTCAATGAAAAGTCTCTTGACCCAGCCATGTCCCACGCCACCGGGATTGCATGTAAGATACATACGCTTTGGAAAAGAATTTGCGCCTCGCAGAGATGCCGCGAGCACAAGAAACATTTCCTCGTCAATCTGTGTCGCCTCGTCAACCGCGATGATATCATATTCTTGTCCCTGATACCGAAGCAGATCTCCGTGATCTGACAAATACCCCAGCATCAGTCTTGAGCCACAGAAAAATTCAAAGCATTTATCCCGTTCGCGGTATACCGCAAGCTGCGGAATACCACAGAGGATCTCACAGAGCGGACGAATATGGTTTTCCCTGAGCTCAGGATAACTGCGTCTGACAAGAAGCACGCGAATACCCGGATAATTCAGGCAAAGCAGCACCAATTTATATCGCAGGGCAAAGCTCTTCCCTCCTCCGCGCGCACCGCCATACGCCGTGTATCTCGCTTCAGATAAAAAGAAGCTTTTCTGCTTCTCCGACAGTTCAACATTGAAAATAAACTGTGTCTTTGAATCATCTGGCAAAGCGCTTTACCTCCTCTGATAGAATCACCTCGACAGTTTCCGGCGCTTCCGATTTTTCCCCCCAGCCGAAATTTTCCCGCAAAATGGCCAGCGCAAGCGTTCCGCTGATTCGTCCGGAAATGCTGTTTTCCTCAATATAAGCCTCAATTTTTAAAAGCGCCATTTCAACCGCCTGTGAAAAGCTCTTGTTATTCTTTAAACTTTTGAATTCCCGTTTGGTGATACCAAGCGCAAGGCAAAGTCCGGATAGCGTATAGGGTCGCGTCTGCTTTTTAGGGCAATGAGCGCACACTGCATCCCCGAAATTCGCAGCGCATGTATCGCATGATGCTGTTGCTGTTCCATGATCGCAAGACCGAAAATAGCTGGCGGCTCTTCTTGCAAATACAGAAGGTGCAATACCATTTTTTTCAGATACCTTCTCCATTACGAAAGCTCGCGGCCAAACCAATCGCTGTCAGATGCCTTCTGCACAAAATCAAACATATGTTCTTCTGCATATTCTTCCCAACAATCAGAGTGAATGATATCCTCCGTCTCTTTCACAATCAAAGCATCATCTGCTGCATAAATGGCGAATCCGCAATGATCACAATAGGCAATGACTGGATTTTCTCCTGATTTGGCTTTCGGCTCATCCTTATAAAACCGCTCCATCGCAACCGCCCTCCTTTCTTTGATTTCAATTTGTTCCCTGCGCCGCCATTATATCATGCGAACATTTGTGTGTCAATCATTTTTGAGAACGTTTGTTCTTTTTTTCGTCGGATTTCATTGAATTTCTATCGATTTCTGACTTCTAGATCGTATATTGAAGTTCAGTGATACCATCCTAAAAACATGTCCGTTTCTTCTTTTTATAAAGCAAACCGAATACTGAATTCCCAATCGCCATTTTCCGGTCATTGCCAAAAATCTCCCCGGTAAGAAAAACGGGATGCCTCATAAAAAGGCATCCCGTTTTATTTCTCTATAGGCAGATAATATTTTCAATATTATCACGTATCGAATTTTTTGAGGGCGGGTTCTTCCGGTTTTTCCGGATGAACATACGCCGTATAATTGGTATAATAAATGACTTTTCCCGGAACGGCTCCCGACGGTTTTTTCACATTTTTGATCTGCGTATAATCTACAGGAACCTTTTCCCCGTCCCGCATCTCGGAATAATAGGCTGCGGCTGACGCAGCTTGCGTAAAATCCTCCGAAGAAGGATCCTCTCCCGGCTCACAGGTCATTACGACATGCGATCCATGCCCGCCCTTCACATGAAACCACCAATCGGATTTTTTTGCGATCCGAGTTGTCAGATAGTCGTTCTGAAGATTGTTTTTTCCCACATAAAATACGCGTCCTCCGGAAGTATAAAAACAGCTGATCTGCGTCTGACTTTTTTGTTGCGGCTGTTTTGTTTCACGATGATTCTTCGCCCCGTATCCAGAAAGCGAAAGCTCACGGCGGATATCGGTGAGATCCGCTTCCGTCTCCGCACGCAGCATCGCCTCCTCTACCGATGCAAGATAGGAAAGCTCCTCTTTTGTTTTTTCGATTTGTTTTCCGAGAATTTCCTTCGCCGTTTTCAGCTTTGTATATTTTTTATAATACCGCGCTGCATTCTGAGAGGGAGTAAGCTTGCTATCAAGCGGAATTTTTACCGTTTCCAAATTTTCGCTATAATAATTCGTCACCTCACAGAACGATACTTTTTTGTTCAGTTTGTATATAGAAGCCGTAATCAAATCCGCCCATAGCTTATACCGCTCCATTTCTTCACATTCTGCAAGCTCCGCCTCCAGTTGCGGCAGCTTTTTGACTAGCTTATGCCTTGCCGTTCCGATCACGGACTCAATGTCATGATAACGATTTTTCATGGCGGCAAGCGCTTCCCTTGTTCCGTAATATGCGTCAAACAGAGCGGCAAAATCCGGAAATTTCGTCTTTGTCACAGAATTTCCATACTGCATAACATCAAAAAAGCAGTATTCAAATGGCTCACACGCTTTTTCTTCTCCTCTGGAAAGCATAAGCGGTACAAATGCATCGGAAAAGATACGGTCACGGAAATCAGAAAGCGAATTCCATAAGGCAGCCTCCCGACTTTCTGAAACCGGAAGCCCAAGACAGCCTGCGCGATATGCAATTTCTCTTGCCGCCAGCGGCGAAAGTCCCTGATAGGAATCAAGTATGAACTTCTCTGCCATACGTTCGCCGGGACAAGCGGAAAACAGCGCCTGAAAATGTTCCTCATTCTCTGTCATAGGATCGGTTTTATTTTGTCCCGGGGGAAGCTCATAGGTCATGCCCGGCAGGACCTGACGCTTGGAACTCGTTGTAAAATCAACACTTTTCATCGCGCCCAAAACCTTTTTGCGCCCGTTTTCTTCCGCAACGAAAACAAGATTGCTGCATTTCCCCATAATTTCGGCTTCTATATATTTACGGCAGGCAAACCCCATCTCATCAAATGCATCAAATGCAATTTCAATCACCCGTTCAAAACCATGTGTCGATATGCCGGTTATCACAGCACCTACAAGATGCTTGCGCAGCTGCATGCAAAACATCGGAGGTGTTTTCGGATTTTCTCTTGAACACTCCGTTTCACATACCCGCGCACCAGCAGGAGAAGCGGAAAGCAGTAGCTTCCGGTTTTCTCCTTTTCGTCTGCAAAGAAGTAGGATTTCATCGCCCGACGGCTGATAGATTTTTTCGACTTTGGCGCCGATAAGCTTTTCTGAAAGCTCCGTGCTGACTGCCCTCGCCATACCCGCATCATATGCCATTTTCCTTCTCCTTTTTCTCTTCTGTCAAAGACTGCTTTCCGTCTGTTATAGCAGTATATGAACTGCCGCATACAAAATTTTCCATCATATGATGTACCGATACCCGCCGTCTTTGCAACATAAAATTTACAATACTTTTCAGAGTGAAACACCGATGTTCCCTATAAAAACATACAGAAAACCCGATACCATTTTCAATGAAAGAATCCTTCTGCGAATCATTTCTCAGCAAATGCTTATTTTTCCTTCCGGAAGACTCCCGTCCCTCTCCGTTACTCCGCCCTCATCCTCGCGGCAAGCTCGCAGTTTTTTCTATGGTTTTATCAACTTTCTCCCGTTTCGATCTACAATCACAGGCGTCCCTCCGAGGAAACGATACCGCACAACCTCACATCCTGCGCGTTCATGCACCGGGATCCTCGTAAGGATATGCTTTCGTTCTTCCTGCGAAACAGTTCCCACTGAAAGAAATGACGGCAATCTGCGTTTTTCTCCAAGTAAAAAATCAAGTGAAAGACGTTCCCGGATCTGTTCTGTATCAACTGCCGGATTTTCCCGCACTATCTCTGAAGAAAACGACAGGATAAGAAAAAAAGCATCTGTTTGAGAGAGCTTTGAAATCTCGCAGGTTCCGAATCTCTCCTCAAAAAACTTCACAAGCCTGCAGAAAAAGTTGAAAGCGGAGCCGCAGGAAAGCGGCAAATACGGAAATGTATAGGAAAATTTTCCGCTGTTCGAAAAACGCTCCACCATTCCCTCTATTTTTTCAAGCTGTATGATCTGTTCAAAGCACATATCTGCCGTTTCTAAGACCTGATACGGAGGGATTGGTGAATACCGGATTCCAAAGTCTTCCGCATGTTCCCGCATATAGGAACCGGAAAGCAGCTTTAAAAACCCGAGCTGCAAGACGTCACAGGATCCATACACTGCATCAAACGAGCGTCCGAATGAGTGAAAATCCTCATAAGGGAGTCCCGCTATCAGATCGGCGTGAATATGAAGATTGCCCATGTCCGAAAGCCTTTTCAAGGCAGCAAGCGTTTTTTCCGTATCCAAAAAGCGCCGAATCGCACGCAGTGTATCTGGATTGGTACTCTGCACCCCGATTTCAAAACGGAATTTTCCTTTTGGTACATGAGATAAAATTTCAAACGATTCCTCGTCAAGCAGTGCCGCGCATATTTCGAAATGATATTCCTTTGTATAACGCTCACCGATGAGTGCCCGCCATATAACCTTGGCACGTTCCCTGTCAAAATTGAACGTGCGGTCGACAAGTTTAACCGTCCGAATGTCGTGAAACTGTTCAAACAGCAAGAGATCGGCAAGCGCTTTCTCCGCTGTCTTTGCACGGATTCCTTCTTTGACAGAGGAAAGGCAATAGGTACAGGAAAACGGGCATCCGCGCACAGATTCATAATAGACAAGCCCGTGTGGCTCATTTCCGATTTTATCGTAATAAATCCCGTTTTTCACAAAATCCGAATATGGATCCGCGATGAAAATGCGCGGCGGAGTTTCCCCCCGCAAAAGCATTCCGCAAAGGCTTAGAAATGAATCCTCTCCTTCTCCGGAGATGATAAAATCCACATACGGATGTATACGAAAAAAGCTCTCATCGCAGAACGACACCTCCGGGCCGCCAAAAATAATAACAGACTCCGGAAGTAAAATTTTCAACTCCGCAGCAAAACGATACATTTCCGAAGCATTCCATATATAGACGGAAAATCCATAGATATCCGCATGTTCCCGATAAAGCGCATGGAGAACAGCGTCCCGCGTGTCCTTGAGATTCCTTTCCACGATTGCAGTTTCCATTCCTGCACAGATTAAAGAGGTTCCGATTGCACGCACTGCCAGATTGGTATGAGAATAGGAGGCATTCAGCGCAAAAAGTACAGTCTTCAACGATATTCTCCTCTGCTCTTGGGCAAATTTTGTTTTTCATCAAGTTGTCCTGCGGCAATACCGCAGGACAACAAAAATTTTTATGAGTTCTCTTTGGATGTCTTATCGCCGGCATTTTCTTCCTTTGAATCTGCTTCCTCTACGTCTTCGGATGTCTCGGCAGACTGTCCGCTTGTCGTTGCGGTGTCACCGCCGGATGATGTTATATTCTTTTTCAAAGAAGTATCCTCGTCCAAATGAACGGTATTTTCCTCGCAGTCTGCTGTCTCTTGATCGGATGACATGTCCACCAAAGACTCGTCCGCGGCACTTCCTGACAGGGCGGACGCTTCCTCCGCAGCCTCTGTCAGCCAGCCCGTCGCTTCATCTCCGCCATAATAGAAGAAATGCGTCGTACGCTCTCCGTTACATTTGAATGCCGAACGAAGCTTTCTGCTTCTGCTCCACACAACAAGAAGAGCAAAGAGGAAAATTCCAATGATGGAAAGCAGTCCACCGTAAACGGCACAGTCCGGACGATAAACAAATTCTATCTCATGGAAACCGGGCGTTGTCTCCACAGCAAGCAAAGAGCCGAGAGTCTTGACCAGTTCCACTCGTTCACCGTCAACATATACATGCCAACCCTCGTCATAAGGAATAGATGTGAAAATCAATTCTTGTCCCTCCGGGATATCGATCGTTCCCTTCAGGTAATCGTTTCCGTGCTCCTCCACATACATCGATGCGGATTCCAACTGAGAAAAAGCACGATTCAACGCGGCATAGTCAATATAATAGAAGAAATATTGGGAAGCACGGGAAATATAGAGGTCTCCGTCATTAAAACGAAGCTCCACACGTACCTCGTCACCTTTTTCAAACGTACCTAGGTTTTGGATAACCCATGTTTCGTTGGTATAATAGTCGCTCACTTTGGTTCCGTTGACATAAAGTCCACAATCCGTTGACATGCCTTGGAACAGCACGCCCGGGAAATGCGCATAAATATCGCCGTCTGCCTCCGCTGTAAACGTAAAGCGGAATGTGTGTGCACCGTCTCCGCCATCTATAAAATAGTATGTCTGCTCAGCATATTGCGTTTCCCCGTTCTCATCTGTATACTGATGGGTATGTGTCAGCGCTGTATGGGAGCAGTCAATGCTGTCCACGCTTGCACGGATTCCGCGCAGGACATTCGGTGTATCCATCACACCGGAAAGCATCGCATTGACAAGCTGATTTTGCAAATCCAGAGATGAATAATAGGGAGGATAAAGGAAGCCCTCTGTTTGCGTCAGCAAATCCGGAGATACTCCATAGGCAACAGAAAGTGCCTTGGTATTCTGCATCGCATAAATCGTATTGCTGGAAGGAATATATTTATAGTACTCGGGAGCAGACGCCGCAACGGTATAAAGATTGGCATCGAGCGTATCATTTTTAGTAATCACATATTTGATGCCAAGTAAGGCATCTGAAATCGGGGTACCGCCAAGATATTTTGTCCAGTGCGCCGTTGAGGCATAGCCGAGTTTATTCATCAGCTTGATCACCGAAGCATTGAGAGTCGAGGTTGAATGGGATATTCCGTTAAAGCCAAGAGCCATCGGCTCATTGACGCCGCCCAATCTGCGGTATACGGTACTTTCCATGCGGTAAAAAGACTGGTCTTTTTCAAAAATCTCCTCTACGACAGGCTCCAACCGCAGAATAGCTCCCGTATATCCATCATAATACTCGGTTTTTCCGCTAGAGGATAAATAATTTCCATATCTGACGCTTCCGACATCAAGTTGAACATCCGTCACATTGATGACAGAAACAGCAAACATTTCAACACATACAACCACTGCCAACGCAAAGGAACCTGAACTTGCAAGATTGTCTCCTTTCATAATCCGCAAAACAATCATATAAGCAATAATCAGTACAAGGGAAAGGAGAATACACTGTACATCGTCCAAAGGATTGGTTTTGGTATCCTGATCAAAAACATAATTTAGTTTCTGAACAATAAGAATCAAAACTGCGAGAAATGTACCGACCGCAAGAATCTTTCCATATCGAATTTTACGAATTCCTCTTAAGGCGTCACAAGCCATTAGGAGAACAAAGAAAGAAAAAAGATAGGAATACCGATAATTGAGCCAGTTCGGACCTGAAAATCCATGCCATACAAGATCAATGGTATTGATGGAAAAAGATATGATTAAAACTGCCAGCACACCGGCGCTGAGAAGCTTTTTCTTCCTTGAGATCGTCGGAGACATGAAAAAGAGTGGTAATGCAATTAGGGCAAGCATGCCACAATATATCATAGGAAGCCCGTTCGGACGAACCGTATCATACGAACCCGGCAGCATTTTAACAAACAGATCAAGGAAATCAAAACGCAAATTCGGCGCAAAATTGGTTGTGGCAAACTCTGTCTTTCCGAACTGAAGCGAGTACCATGCACAAAGCAGCATAAAGGCAGAAACAAGAAGCGCTACAACCGTAAACAGCGCAAAACGCATCAATGTCTCAAATCCGCGTGAATGAAGGATGCGGGAAATTCCTCTTCCCGTTTTTGCTTTTTCATTCTGAGGCAATTCGTCACGAACAAGGAAATAATAATAAAGATAATATATAAACGTGAAAATCGCACACATATATCCCATATAGTAGTTTGTGACAAAAACAGCCACAAGGGACACCGTATAAAGAACAAATTTTCTTTGCCGGATCATGGACTCTATGCCAAGTACAAGAAGCGGCAGAAATACCATGGCGTCGAGCCACATCGGATTGACAAGATTGACCACAGAATACGCGCAAAGTGAATACATCATGGCAAAAACGATTGTTTGCATATCTGATGTATTTCTCGTTTTACGCAAATAGTATGCAAAAGTCAGTCCCATCGCGCCAACTTTGGCAAGCTGGATAAACATAACGGCATCCGCGAGCATATGCTTCGGGAAAAGGACAAGAATCAGATTGAACGGACTTGCCATGTAATAAGCAACGATTCCCATAAATTCGCCGCCAAGTGTTCTCTCCCAAGAATAAAGCCAGCTTCCACCCTCCGTTAAAAGCCTGCGAATCGCCTCGTAATAATAAACATACTGCGCCTGCAAATCAAGGGTCAGAACGGAATTGTTTCCGAAAGGATGCTTACCAAGGCATGCATACACACCCAGCATGATAATAAAAGGAATAAAGAATGCAGCAATCAGGTAATAGCCGTTAAAGCTCTTCTTGTTTTTTTTCTTATTTCCGGTATCCGGAGCACTCGCTTCAGACTCTGACGGAAGCATGCTTTTTTCACGGTCCAAATGCTTTTCGCAATCATCTCTGTTCATATTTTTCTCCGATCCGCCGCTATATAGCGGCAAAGGTTAAAGAATTGATATGTTGTCCTTGTTATACGAATTCCTACCCTGCCTCCTGTTTTGATCATCTAAGTGGCAGTGATGAAAAACTGTTTCGCCCAAATCGGCAAGGAACTTCCTCCATACAGCGCTCTTTGTCGCCGATATGCGTTTATTATACCACCAATATGCCGATTTGTGAACAGAAAATTTGTAAATTATTATTTTTTTATGAGGATCATGGCAAATTTGCCGCTTTTATGTTAAAATAAAAGCAGAAATTTCTAAAAGAACAACTTTTATCATAAGTTTCGTCGTTTTCAGGATCAGATTATCTCACTATAACAAAAAAATGGAGGACAAATGAGCCTTTTCAAAAAGAAAAAACCCGAGGATACACTCGGCTTCAAAATTCAGATGGCAAAAAAAATTGCTTTTCATCGTCTGCGTTATATTACGGAACGCGACGGCGACACTGATATCATCATCGGACGGGACGGCGGTTTCAACATACGCGGAGATGAATTTATCATATCAGCAGACAACCGCGTCGTGTTTCGCTGCCGAATCACCGAAATGCAGGCATCCGAGCTCATGAGCTTGGAAGGCGCCATTATCACCGCTCCCGATCTTGAAAGCGGAGGCAAGCTCCGCACGGTTATCGCTTATTATGTGTATTATCGCTGAACTTATCTATTTCAGTTTCCGGCAAACTGCTTTCCTAAAAAATACGGCGTTCCCGCCTTGTGGCGGGAACGCCGTATTTTTTCAACGCTTTCCTTCCTTCACACTGTTTTCGATCATTTTCACTAAAATTTCAGAGATTGTTTCCATTGCCTCAACAGATACAAATTCAAAACGGGAATGAAAATTCTCTCCGCCTGTACAGAGGTTCGGACACGGAAGCCCCATAAAAGACAGCCTTGCTCCATCCGTTCCTCCTCGAACAGGGATGATCTTCGGCTCGACGCCGGTCTGCTCCATCGCGCGTTTTGCGCGCTCGACAATATACATGTGCTCCTCAATTTTTTCTTTCATATTCCGATAAGAGTCGCTGACTGTAAGTTCGACTGTTCCCTCTCCATATTTTTGATTGAAAGCCGCCGCAATCTGAACCATCTTTTGCTTTTTTTCTTCAAACTTACTCTTGTCATGGTCACGCAGAATATAATATAATTTTGCCGTTTCCGTCTCACCCGACATTGAAGCAAGATGATAGAATCCTTCATAGCCCTCGGTTTTGGATGGGATTTCATTCTCCGGAAGCATAGAATTGAATTCAAATGCAATCAGAGAGGCATTTTTCATTTTATTCTTTGCAGAACCGGGATGAATGGAGACGCCATGGATGGTAATATGAGCGCCTGCAGCATTGAAATTCTCATACTCCAATTCACCGAGCGCTCCGCCGTCCACCGTATAAGCGTAATCCGCGCCGAAGCCGGCAATATCAAAATGATCCGCCCCGCGCCCGATTTCTTCATCCGGTGTAAAAGCAATACAAAGCTTTCCATGCGGCAAGTCGGAAGCAAGAATTTTGGATACAGCCGTCATGATTTCCGCAATTCCCGCTTTGTCGTCGGCGCCGATCAGTGTTGTACCATCCGAGACAATCAAATGCTGTCCCACATAATTCGAAAGGTATGGATAATCACAAACACGCATCACAATGTTTTTTTCCTGATTTAAAATGACATCACCGCCGCTATATTCAATAATCCTCGGCTTAATATCCGTATCGGAAGCCTCGGATGACGTATCCATATGGGCAATCAAACCGATGGCATTCACAGGCACATCCGTATTCGCCGGTATCGACGCATAAACATAACCATATGGATCCACTCGCGCATCACGGACGCCCATTGAACAAAGCTCCTCCCGAAGTGCCTGCGCCAGACGAAGCTGTTTTTCGGTACTCGGCACGGTGCCGCTCGCCGCGTCTGACATAGTAGGATACGAAATATATTTCAGAAATCTTTCATAGGCTTTCATTTTTGATTCTCCTTTGACAACGATTGCTTTTATAAATTTTTAATTTCTTCTCTATCAGCTTATCATACATCAAAATTGACACAAAATCAAGTACTCTTTCCTTTTCAAAAATTCAATATTGACTTCAAATCATTCATAAGGTATAATGAATAATAACATATACCAAGGAGGGAACAAATGACAATCAAAAAAGTATGTTTCCTTTTTCTTGCCATAATTTTGATATCCTTGTACGCGATCCTCGATCTTACTCCGGAAATTACAGTGACAGCATTTTCAAAATTTCCAGTTCCATCAGAAATCCATACTCAAACAACCTCGATCCGAAATGGAGAGCAGATTCGATATGAAAACATCAGTTGTTATGTCGATACGATGCAAGCCAACGGCTCCCTTTCCGACGAGGAAATCGGAAAAAACATTCTGGCAGCAATTGAAGGAAAAAGCATTTCGGAAACGCTTCCCTCGGAGTATCTTCTTGAAGCTTTAACCTACCGTGAGGTCATACAAACAATCACCTATCTCAAAATTTCCCGAGACGGATCCTTTGAGTATCTGCGCGAATCCGACATCGAAACCTCGCTCCTGCAAGAAAACAGTCTCTGGAAACGCCTTTTTTCCTGCGGAGATTCTTATTATCAAATCACGGTAACCGCAGCAGAGGTCCCCGCGCCGGATGGTCGATACGATGAGCAAAAACGCTATTTTGTACTGTCCGCAAGGATACGCACGCTGAAAGAAAATCCATTCACAAAGTATGATACAAACGTCCTCGGAATCACATGGATGAATTCTGTATTTGATGACCAATACGCCGAATATGCAATGTCTGTTTGGAAAAACGAAAACAGTCTTGTATTTGATTCCAAACAATACGCTGAAGACACCAAGATCTGCGATGCAAAAACATCCCAAAGCCGTCTTTCTCTTACCTACGACTATGGCGTCCGGTGCGAAGCTGCTGCTCAAAGTAGCGCATTTCATTCCGATTCAGTTGTCGAGCAGTACGTGCGCACAAGAATCTTTACGGAATCGGAAAACATTGAAGTCCAAGCCTATTATACAATGGAAAATCACAACATCTTGAATGAAGTCATAGAACCCGGCGGATTGCATTTTGGCATTTCGATAAACCCCAAGCCGATTTATGAGACAATTTCTGTAAAAATCCCGTAAATTAAAAAGGTATTTCGGCATTTTTTCATAAATAATTACATTTTTTGTATTGACATTTTTTTCCTGTTCATTTATAATAAAGGTATCAAGCTTGATAAAAAAAGAAGCAGGAGAAAAAATTATGAAAAACAAAATTGCCTTTTTTATCGCAGTTTTCTTTATCGCGGCATGTCTTACGTCAACCCTATCCGCCGGTTCTGTTTCCCCAAGCGCTTTTTATCAAGCAGAAAGTACCATCGTTTTGGACGGTGGTGTACAAAAAAACATCTATCAAAATAGTCTCGGACAGACCATGATTCAGTATCCCAATCTTGACGCTTACATAGACAAAGAGCTTGCCAAAAGCACCGATCCCAACGACTCTATGAAAATTGCGGAAGAAATCATTAAAGAAGTTCGGGGAAACGATATGCTTTCCGTTCTTCCAGAAGAATACATTTTAGAAGCATTGACTTACAAAGAAGTTTTTCAAACCGTTTCTTACATCAAAACAAATGAAAACGGCACCACACAATACATATCAAAAGATGCAGTCATGCAAGAAATTGCCGAAATGAAACAACATACGGTTTCTACTCTGTCGGAGCTTCCTTCTGATTTTGTGAATGACAGGACATCTAGCGATGGATATATGCGTTTGGTGACAACCGCCGTGCGCGTCGAGGATCCGCCTACATGCTACGATGACCGAAATCATTACTATTTGATCTCGGTATATTCAGAATGGCTTATCCGGCCCACATACACATATGAGGATGTATTGGCTTTAGCATATGGCACCGCAATTTATGACGACGCGTATGGAGTATATGCCTACCTATCTCAGTCGGGGACATGTACGGTTTGCGGCAAAACAACCAGTGAGTACTACGAGGAAATTTATAGAAATGACACCCCTGATTATAATAACCCCGAAGCAGAAGATTATCTTTCAATTGATTTTCCGGGCGGAAGCGGCGTTTCATGTTATGTTAATTTTACACAGTATACCGGAGTATGTGCGCATGATGGTCCGATAAATCATTCTCCCACAGATCAAATGGTGTCCTATCTGCAAACGCGGGTTTATTCTCAATCATGGGATTTTGAGGTTCGCTCGGGATATTCCCACAAATGGACGGGAATTGGTTCTATTTCCGTATCTTTCTCTACTGGAGGAGTTTCTATCGGCTTTTCTTGTGTATCTTTTACAACAGACTACTTTGGAACCCCTCTTACCGTAACCTATTTAAGTTCCATTAATCCGGCATTTCCATCCCCATTTTCGAAAACAAAGGAGTACATATGAAAAACAATAAACCTATTGCCCTTATTTTGTTTGGTCTTGCTGTTATCCTATGTTCGATTCCGTACGCCATTCCTGAAACACCTCTGCTTCTAGCCGGAATTATCGCCGCTCCCGTTGGATTATTTCTTTGTTTTATCGGACTTATCTGGGCACTGAAACAAAAATAACGTTGGCGCCGCCGAAAACCCGGCGGCGCTTTTTGCAGTCTTTTGTATTTTTATATAAAATGTATCAAAAATTTTGATTTTTGGCATTAATATTGACAATTTTCCTCACATATATTATAATAAAGACAATTAATAAAACCGATTCAATAAAACATACAAGCATAAAAAAGTAAGGAGGTTTTATGAAAAATAATAAGCCGCTTGCTCTGATTCTTTTTGGTCTTGCTGTTATTTTATTTTCTCTCTCCTATGCTTTCCCGGGGACTGCTTTGATTATGGTTTCTGTCATTGCCGCTCCCGTTGGGTTATTTCTTTGTTTTATCGGGCTTATCTGGGCTCTTAAGCAAAAATAACGTTGGCGCCGCCGAAAACCCGGCGGCGCTTTTTGTTTTTTTATCTTGTGACTTGATTTTCTGTTTCTGCCATGATACAATACTCCCCGGAATTAAAACTCGGAGGGAGCCATGTCAAGAAAATATTTCACCTGTCACACGGATAAAACACCGTATACCTATCGATGCGGCGAGGTCATCCGTTTTCTGATTCAATACCGTGAAAACGGGAACACCGTTTCGGCGGAACAATTCAAATGGAAAATAACCGCAGACTTTGGACTCTCCAAAGAAGGAGTCTCCGACGGACGCACAGGCGAGCTTGTGCTGGAAGCCTCCCTTGACCGCCCCGGCTTTATTTATGTAACCGTCACAGCGACAAATAAGCACGGCGAACCTTACCCGGAATCAGATGGTTTTTTCGGCGGAGCCGGTGTTGAAATCGAAAAAATCCAATCCGTCACCGAGGAACCGGCGGACTATCACGCTTTCTGGAATGCCTGCAAAACGGAACTGCTTGCCGTTGCACCGGACATCATAGAAAAAACTGTTCTGCCGGAAGACATAGAACATCCGAATCATTCCGTTTATGACATCAAACTTACCTGTGCCGGCGGTATGCCGGTATCCGGAATCCTTACCGTTCCCAAAGACGGAAAAAAACGACCGTGCCGCGTGATTTATCAGGGCTACGGCGTCAAAAGCGCTTGGTTTGATTTTTCTGAGGATGAAAATATCTTCTGTATCAATGCACATGGAATCCACAACCGCGAGCCTCAGGAATATTACGACACACTCAGTGGGGGAAAGCTCTCCGGTTACGGTTTTGATAAAGAGGAAAACCAAAATCCGCATACCTGTTATTTTAAATATATGATGATCCGAGCAGCGCAAGCGCTGCGTTTTATGATGACTCTCCCCCAATGGGACGGTAAAACACTCATTGCGAGAGGCGGCAGTCAAGGCGCAGTACAAGCAATGCAGGCGGCAGCCATGGTTCCGCAAACAACTCTCATCGATATTTTCATTCCCTGGCTGTGTGATACGCAGGCAGCAAAAATAGGAAGGCTTTGCGGGTGGGGTGAATTTGGCGGAAACGCTATCCGATACTTTGATCTTTCATTGCGAGCAAGATATACAAAAGTGAAAACTATAATCGAAGCGGGACTCGGTGACTATACTTCTCCGCCGGCAGGCATCACTGCAATGTATCATAATCTTCGGGGTGAAAAACAGCTCTCTCTGGTGCAAAGCCGTGAACATCTCTATGTATCACCAGAAGCGGAAACATTTCTCGTAGAGGAAACATCAAAAAACAATATATAAAAATCAAATTCTTATAAAAGCATTACCTTCCCTGTTCTCAGAACAAATTATCACGATGTCATCATGAAAATATAATTTTTCTATTGACTTTTCCCGTCATATATGATATACTAAATAGCAGTTTTTTATAGAAAGAGGAAAACAAAACCGAATGGACGACGCCGACAGTAGCGACGCTGACCGAAGTAATTTTTTATATTGTTCACATAAAAGCATAACTTATCTCCCTCTGTAAACCAGAGGGGAGTAGGTTATGCTTTCTTTTTTGCTGATTTCCGCCGAAAGGCGATCAGAATAAAATGAAAAAAGAAAGAGGTGGTATATCCAATATGGATAATCACAAGCAAAAGCCTTGGCATTCTGAATCTGTCGAGAAAATTTTTGAACGTCTGCATACTTCTCCGGCAGGACTCAGCGATGCTGAGGCGGCAGAAAGACTGCAACAGTATGGACGCAATGAACTGCGTTCCAAACCTCCGAAAACCGTTTTTCAGATGCTGAAAGAACAGATTTTCGATCCGATGGTACTCATTTTAATCAGCGCGGCATTGCTCTCGGCAATTCTTTGTGAATGGACGGAAGCCGTCGTCATTTTTACCATTGTCGTGATGAACGCCGTTATCGGAATTGTTCAGGAACGAAAAGCACAATCCTCCATGGAAGCATTGCGCAACATGAGTGCACCTACCGCTCAGGTTATTCGTCAGGGAGAGGAAAGCTTAGTTTCTGCGGGAGAACTTGTCCCCGGAGACATCGTATTTCTCCGAGACGGAGACATCGTTCCTGCTGACATCCGGTTGATTGACACCGCCAGTTTAAAAATTCAGGAAGCTTCCCTCACAGGAGAATCGGTTCCGTCAGAAAAAGATGCGGATGCTGACATATCCGAAAATTGTGTACTGGGTGACCGACGCAACATGGCTTATGCTTCCTCGGTTGTCACCTATGGTCGTGGAACAGGCGTTGTCGTCTCCACCGGAATGGAAACCGAAGTCGGAAATATTGCAGGAATTCTCGATCATCAAAAAGAGCTTGACACGCCACTCAAACGAAAGCTCGATGCAGTCGGAAAAACGCTGACTATTATCGGCCTTGTTGTTTGCGTTTTGATATTTGCAATCGGAGCGTTGTATCAACGTCCGCTTATTCCTCAGCTGCTGGTTGCCGTTTCCCTTGCCATATCCATCATTCCTGAAGGATTGCCGGCAACCGCCACGATCGTAATGGCACTTGGCGTACAGCGTATGGCAAAGAAAAACGCGCTTGTGCGCAAGTTGCCCGCGGTAGAAACGCTAGGAAGCGCGACTGTTATTTGCAGTGACAAAACCGGTACGCTCACTCTCAATAAAATGACCGTTACCGAAATTGCCGTTAACGGTGATTTTGAAGCCGGCAAAAGCACGGCAGTCTCTGAAGCAGCAAAAAAACATCCGGAAGCCTATCGTGAAATGATATATGCGGCAGCATTATGCAATGACGCAAGCCTCGATCCCGATAAAAAAGGAGAAATCATCGGAGACCCAACCGAAGGCGCTCTGATCTATATGGCACAGGCATTCGGGATGGACCATAACTCTCTAGAGGAACGTTATCCGCGTCTTTTTGAACAGCCCTTTGACTCGGACCGCAAACGAATGACAACGGTACATCAGATAGAACATCAATATATCGCATACACAAAAGGAGCTGTTGATGAAATGCTCCCTCTTTGCACGCAAATGCTGACAGCTGAGGGAAAAGTCAAACCGATTACGAATGAGGATTGCGTTCATATTTTGAAGCTTTGCAATCATATGTCGGAAAATGCATTGCGGGTACTTGGATTTGCCATGCGAATCCTTCCGAATCTGCCCGAAGATGACGAGGAAAACGTAGAATTCGGACTAACCTTTATCGGTGTTGCCGGTATGATAGATCCTCCTCGCAAAGAAGTAGCAGATTCCGTTCAGATTTGCCGGAGTGCAGGTATCCGAACCATCATGATTACAGGAGATCATAAAGTAACCGCTCTTGCCATCGCAAAAGAACTTGGCATTTATCAAAAAGGGGATACGGTGATCACGGGCGACGAACTGGAAGCCATAACGGATGATGAACTTGACAAGGCTGTGAAAAAGGCCACGGTTTTTTCCCGAGTTTCTCCTATCGATAAACTTCGAATTATCAAATCTTTGAAACGTACAGGTGAAATTGCCGCGATGACCGGTGACGGGGTCAATGATTCTCCTGCGCTAAAAGAAGCGGATATCGGTGTCGCAATGGGAATTACAGGAACCGATGTGGCAAAAGAATCCGCCGATATGATTCTGCTCGATGACAGCTTTACCACCATTGCATATGCCATTAAGGAAGGAAGACGCGTCTACCGGAATATTCAAAAAGTAATCCAGTTTCTTTTAGCAGGAAACATTGCGGAAATTATGACGTTATTTATCGCCACGATATTCGGATGGGAAGCCCCGCTCCTTGCAGTCCATATTCTTTGGGTCAATCTTGCCACCGCGACATTGCCCGCCCTTGCGCTCGGCGTGGATCCGGCAAGCCGGAATATTATGTGTCATCCTCCCGTCAAGCAAAACACATTGTTTGAAAAGGATCTCATTTTCCGCGTGGTAACACAGGGCATTTTCGTTTGTTTTATGACGCTCTGTGCATACTGGATCGGCGCTGTCACAGCGGATACCGTTACAGGACAGACGATGGCTTTCTGTGTATTGGCATTTTCCCAAATGCTGCGTGCGCTCAATCAACGTTCCAACACGGAATCCATTTTTGTACGGGCAGAAGGCATCAATCCTTTTCTGATTTTCTCCTTTATCATATCAGGCATTCTGATGGCATGTATCCTGTTTACTCCTTTCTTACAAAATGCATTTCGTGTTACCGGACTTTCCGGCGTACAATGGCTGACCGTAACCGGTCTTTCTTTGCTTTCTGTAATTCAAATAGAGATCGTAAAATGGATAAAACGGTATAGAAGAAAAAAGAGTGCCAGCATTGATAGCTGATGGTTCCGACTACAGAAAAAAAGCCTCCGTATCACCCTATCCTCATTTACATATTGCACAAAAGAGAGAGGCAAGCATATGCTTGCCTCTCTCTTTTGTATTTTACATACACATGACAGTCTCTGAAAATCGCTTTTTCACAGAAGGACAATTCCGTTTTCCGCACAGACACGGCGTGTTTCCTCATCCCAAACGGATACCTGAACCTCGCCGATATGTGCTTTTCCCAAAAGCAGCATGGAAAGCCTTGATTGTCCGATTCCGCCGCCCATGGTAAGCGGAAGCTCTCCCGCAAGCAACGCACGGTGAAACGGGTATCGCCGACGGTCATCTGCACCTGCTTTGTGAAGCTGTTCATCCAGTGATTTTTCATCAACCCGGATACCCATTGAGGAAATCTCGAAAGCACATCCGAGCACATCGTTCCAGAACAAAATATCTCCGTTAAGCTTCCAATCATCATAATCCGGTGCACGTCCGTCATGCGGCTTTCCGGAACGGAGCTTATCTCCGATTTGCATAATAAAAGCGGTTTTATGTTCTTTCAGATATGCGTTTTCACGTTCTTTCGGCGTCAGTTCCGGATATAGGTCCTCAAGCTCCTGTGTTGTAATAAAACTTACTTCCCTATTCAGTGTAACCTCTATTTGCGGGTACCGTACCTTTAACATGTCGAGCGTATCGCAAATGGCACCGACTTCACCTTTTACGGTATTCATCAAATAGTCCAGTGTGCGGGTATCCCGGGTGATAATCTTTTCCCAATCCCATTGATCGGTATAAATCGAATGGAGGTTATCCATCTCCTCATCACGCCGGATCGCGTTCATATCGGTATAAAGCCCTTCACCGGCAGAAAAGCCATAGGTATAAAGCGCCATTCTCTTCCATTTCGCGAGAGAATGAACAACAACAGCGTCTCTTCCCGTTTCCTTGATATCAAAGCGTACCGGTCGTTCGACACCGTTGAGGTCATCATTTAATCCGGTTTCCGGATCCACAAATAACGGTGCGGAGACTCGCTTTAAATTTAACACAAAACAAAGCTTTTCCTCAAAGATCCGTTTCAGCATTCCGATTGCAGTCTGTGTATCATAAAGTCCAAGAGAGGCATGATAACCCTCCGGTACAATGATTCTGCTCATATATTTTCTCCCATCCGTTTTTCGATAACAATAATGGTATCAGTATATCATTTCCGAAAGCATTTGTCAACCGATAGACTTTTGTCTAAATTCAGCATCTTCTCTTTTTTATGAAAATTTCATGGCGCGTTCATAGATTGGATATGGAATTATGATATCATAATATTATAATATCGCCATCAATCCGGAAGTTCAGAAAGGATACTGATTGCAATGAA
>OODJ01000322.1_pt1 | contig 52960 bp, 30 predicted proteins | sample 1671611 | NCBI WGS metagenome assembly OODJ01 (sample SAMN06348174, study PRJEB24527) | human gut metagenome | biome: human gut; feature: ankylosing spondylitis patient; material: feces | host: Homo sapiens | place: China | collected 2015-10 | reverse complement strand
CTTCTTTGCCGCCCTCACCCGAGAAAGCGCCCGCACCGCCGGAGAGCGGCTGTATGTGGAGACCGGGGCGCGGGGCGTGCGGGGGGAGGCGGCCGGCGGCTTCCCCGCCGTTCTGAAAATCGGCCTGCCCGCCCTGCGCGCCGCCTTGGATCAGGGGGCCGGCCTGGAGGAGGCGGGGACGGCCGCCCTTCTGGCCCTGACCGCCGGCACGGCGGACACCAACTTGTTTGCCCGGGGCGGCATGGAGGGGCAGCGGTGGGCCGCCCGGCAGGCCGGGGCCCTGCTGGAGGGCGGACCCCGCCCCGGTCCGGAGGCCGTGTGGGCGCTGGACCGGGCCATGATCCAGAGAAACCTCTCTCCCGGCGGCTGCGCCGACCTGCTGGCGATCACCTACTTTCTCTATTTTATGCTGGAAGGCTGATTTTTTGTTTACAATGCCGCAAATCCTGAACTGCAGGCGGCAAGTATTCTTTGCCCCTCTGGCGTACAAAACAAAAGTATGGAGTAAAAAACGCGATTCGGGCCGGTGAACAGTTTCGGACCAAGGATGAGGAATATTTTGACCGCATATTCAGCCAAAGGGGGCGCAAAGGTTCTCGCTTCGCGTGCCGGAATCCTTGCCCGGCAGGGCTTCCAGGGCATTTGATTCCATTCGAGGCGGGCTGACGCCCCCTCGAGCTCCCCCATCACCCTTGCCAAAACTTTTTATTCAGGTCCATGCGGCTGTGTCGCAGCGCCCCGGGCAGCCATCCCGCCCCGGTCCCCCGGTGCCGTGGAGGGGCTGCACGGTGGAAGGGCGTGCGGCCCTGCCGTGTCGCCATGTCCGTGTCGGCGTGTGCATCGTGTTCCGGCCAAACAGCGCAAAGCGCTTTCCGGAAGGCTGCGGGCAACAGACTCGGAGCGGGCACGGGGCGGCGGAAGCGGGACAAGGGCTCGGGCCAGTCTTTCCGGCTTCCTAGGCATGACGGGCAGCCGCCCGGCACAGCGAACAGTCTGGACAAATCCTGCGCTATGGTCTGCCACAAATCAAGGAAATTTCTTTTTTTCTGGGCAGGGGCCTGTGGGCGGCGCCGGCATCCTTCATGGGCGAAGGGCGGTACGGGCATATTTCCGTACAGCGGCAAGAACCCGATGGGCTGGTTTAGAGAGCGGAGAAAAAAGGTCGTGGAGAGGGGAGAGGCCGGGCTGTAACGGTTGGGCGGTATGGATCCGTAGACAGGCAGGGATGCCGCACCGGGCCGTGGCGCAAAAGGCTTCTGTCTTGCCTGACCTGCCCGGAAGGTACCATGCCGGAAGAGGGGGCCCCGGCCGTGTACAGCACCAACGCTCCACAGCGTCTCGGCATGTCCCGGGCCGACGGATCACTGCATGCTTGCAACGATTCAGGACCGTGCCGTCGTTTGCAGAAAAATTTGTCCTGATAAAGCGCGCTGGGGGGGGGAGGGAGTTTGAGGGAGGGGGGACCTTCTCGCGCTAGCAGAAGGTCCCCCCTCCCTCAAGAAAACCGCCTTTTCTGCTCAGGGCCGGGGGCATTCGCGCCAGCGGGCATTGAGCAGGAAGTGGGCGTCGGTCTGGACGCCGGGATCCTTCATGGCCTTGGCGGCAAAGGCACCCCAGGGCAGGGTGGCGCAGTCTTTGGCGGCGCTGCGGGCGATATGCATGAGCTTGCCCTCGCGCTTGTGCTGGTCGAACAGGAGCACGGCGGCCACACAGGCGGCATCGAAGCGGCCCATGTCCAGCGATTTGTCGATCAGGGCCGCCAGGCGGGCGTCCTTGCTGTCATGGGTGGCAAAACCCGTGGAAGCGTTGGTGATGGACTCACGCAGCAGCTTGCCTTCGGGGTCGGCTTCCAGGTCGATGTGGTAGGTCTGGGCCACGGCCACGAGATCGGGCTCCAGCGGCGGCACCTCGGGCTTGCCCAGGTTGCGCCACAACCAGGTGCCCAGCACGGCTACGCCCATGACGGCGCAGAAGAGCAGGGGCACTTTCCAGCCGGTGGCTTTTTGCTGGCTCATGCGCGCTCCTGCAGCCAGCTGCGCAGCTGCTCGATCTGGCGGGCCACGGAACGGGGACCGGTACCGGCGGGCGTCTCGCGGCGGCGCACGGCGGCGGCGTAATCCAGCACGGCATAGACGTCATCGGCGATGCGGGCGTCCAGCTGCTGGAGTTCGGCCAGCGAAAGGTCTTCCAGACCCTTGCCCTGCTTTTCGGCCAGGGCCACGGCATGACCCGTGACGTGATGGGCCTCGCGGAAGGGCAGGCCCTTGCCCACCAGATAGTCGGCCAGTTCCGTGGCGTTGAGGAAGCCGCGGGCGCAGGCGGCGCGCATGCGGTCGGTGCGGAAGGTCAGTTCTTCCAGCATGCCGGCCATGAGCATCAGGGAAGCATCCACGGTGCGGTCGGCATCGAGGAAGCCTTCCTTGTCTTCCTGCAGGTCGCGGTTGTAGGTCATGGGCAGGCCCTTCATGATGGTCAGCATGCCCATGAGCGAGCCGTAGACGCGGCCGGTCTTGCCGCGCATGAGTTCGGCCACGTCGGGGTTCTTCTTCTGGGGCATGATGGACGAGCCCGTGGAGTAGCCGTCGGAGAGCTGCACGAAGCCGAAGGCCGGGTTGGCCCAGATGATGAGCTCTTCACACAGGCGGGACAGGTGGGCCATGATGCAGGAGCCGGCGAACAGGGCCTCCAGCACGAAATCACGGTCGGAGACGGCGTCCATGGAGTTGCCGTAGATGCCGTCGAAGCCCACTTCGTCGGCCACGCTCTGCGGATCGAGGGGATAGGTGGTGCCGGCCAGGGCGGCGGAGCCCAGCGGGGAGATGCGCACGCGCTTGAGCACGTCGTCCAGGCGCATGCAGTCGCGGCGGAACATCCAGGCGTAGGCCAGCAGATGGTGGGCCAGGCTCACGGGCTGGGCGGGCTGCATGTGGGTGCAGCCGGGCAGGATGTCGTCCTGATGGCCGTCGGCGCAGGACACCAGGGTGGCGCACAAATGGGCGGCGCGCTGCTGCCAGACCTTCAGGCGGTCGGCCACGAACAGGCGGAAGGTCAGGCCCACCTGGTCGTTGCGGCTGCGGCCGGTGTGCAGCTTTTTGCCCACGTCGCCGATGATCTCGGTGAGGCGGGCCTCGATGTTCATGTGCACGTCTTCCAGCGCCGGTTTCCAGACAAAGGCGCCGGATTCGATCTCCTGCTTCACGGCATCGAGACCGTTGACGATCTGCTCGGCCTCGTCGGGGGTGATGACGCCCTGACGGCCCAGCATGCGGGCATGGGCCTGGGAACCGCGGATGTCCTGGGCATAGAGGGCGCGGTCATAGGTCTGGGAATCGGTATAGGCGGCCACGGCTTCTCTGGGGCCTTCGGCGAAGCGGCCGCCCCAGCTCTGATTGGTGCTCATGGAAAGATCTCTCTGCCCCGGGAGGGGCCGGTGTATGCGCTGCGGCGCGCGATGACAGGGGGCCGGAAACGGCGGCGCCCCGTGCGGGATGCGGACGGGGCGGCCTTCCGGATGGAAAGAACGGGGCGGACGGGTCTCCCCGTCCGCCGTGAGGAAGACTTACTTGCCCAGCTTGTTCTGGACCGCGGCGTACATGCCGAGGCGCAGGCAGTTGAGGCGGATGAAGCCGGCAGCGTCCTTGTGGTCGTAGTTGCCGCCTTCGAAGGTGGCCAGGTCTTCGGAGAACAGGGAGAAGGGAGAGGTACGGGCCAGGGGCCACACGCCGCCCTTGTACAGCTTGGCGCGCACGGTACCGGTGACGGTCTCCTGGGACTTGTCCATGAAGGCCTGCATGGCTTCGCGTTCGGGCGAGAACCAGTAGCCGTTGTACACGGCGTGGGAGTAGGGCACGGCCAGCATGTCACGCAGCTGCAGCAGTTCGCGGTCCATGCACAAGCCTTCCAGGTCGCGGTGCAGGGCGTAGAGCAGGGTGCCGGCGGGGTTTTCGTACACGCCGCGGCACTTCATGCCCACGTAGCGGTTCTCCACCATGTCGTCACGGCCGATGCCGTGCTTGCCGGCCAGTTCGGCCAGGGTCTTGATGATGGTGTAGGGCGACATCTTTTCGCCGTTGACGGCCACGGGGTTGCCGTGCTCGAAGCTCACTTCGATGATCTCGGGCTCGTTGGGGGCCTGTTCCACGGGCACGCAGCGCTCGTGGCAGGACTCGTGGGGAGCGTTGCCCGGATCTTCCAGCTCGCTGCCTTCGAAGCTGGTGTGCATCATGTTGGCGTCCATGCTGTAGCGCTTGGCTTCCTTGGAGATCGGGATGCCGTGCTTTTCAGCAAAGGCGTTGAGGGCCGTACGGGACATCAGGTCCCATTCGCGCCAGGGGGCGATGACCTTCAGGTCGGGGGCCAGGGCCTTGGCGGCGAACTCGAAGCGCACCTGGTCGTTGCCCTTGCCGGTGGCGCCGTGGGCGATGGCGTCAGCGCCTTCCTTGCGGGCGATGTCCACCAGGGCCTTGGTGATGATGGGGCGGGCGATGGAGGTGCCCAGCATGTAACGGTTCTCGTACCGGGCGGCGCCGCGCATCATGGGGAAGACGAAGTCGCGGGCCATTTCTTCACGCAGGTCCACAACGTAGGCCTTGGAAGCGCCGGTCTTGTAAGCCTTGGCTTCCACACCGCTCAGGTCTTCGGGCTGGCCCAGATCGGCAGTGACGGTGATGACTTCGCACTTGTAGGTTTCGATCAGCCACTTGAGGATGACGGAGGTGTCCAGGCCGCCGGAGTAGGCGAGCACAACTTTCTTGATGTCTTTGTTCATCGTAAGGCCTCGTAAAAAAGATTGAGAGGGAAGCAGTATTCTCCAAAAGCCCGTCCTTGGCAAGTGCGAAAGGGGGCAAAAGGCCCGCAGGCGTACGCTTTGGCCCTGGCCGTGCCCTTGGCCGGACATCCTGCCGGGAAGGGCAGGCAGCATCTTGACGAAGGCAGCGCAAGCGGATAGAAAAAAACGTTTTAACCGGATGTCTTCCGTGCAATGCGCCATGGGGCGGCAGGGGAGGCACCCGGAGGGGCAGGGCCGCACCCCTGCGATTTTCCCAACCATACAGGAACATCCAATGCCCAAACGCACGGATCTACACAAAATTCTGGTTATCGGCGCAGGTCCCATCGTCATCGGCCAGGGCTGTGAATTCGACTATTCCGGCTCCCAGGCCGTGAAGGCCCTCAAGGAAGAAGGCTACGAGGTGGTGCTGGTCAATTCCAACCCGGCCACCATCATGACCGACCCCCACATGGCCGACGCCACCTATATCGAACCCATCGAGCAGCAGACCCTGGCGGCCATCATCCGCAAGGAACGCCCCGATGCCCTGCTGCCTACCCTTGGCGGACAGACGGCGCTCAACGCCGCTCTTGGTCTGGCCAAGAGCGGCGTTTTGGCGGAGTGCGGCGTTGAGCTCATCGGTGCGCGTGCCGAAGTCATCGAAAAGGCCGAAAGCCGCGAACTGTTCCGGCAGGCCATGGAGAACATCGGCCTCAAAGTGCCTGCCAGCGGCATTGCCCACAACATGGATGAAGTGCGCGCCCTGGGCGACGTGCTGCCCTTCCCGCTGATCATCCGCCCGGCCTTCACCCTGGGCGGCACCGGCGGCGGCATCGCCTACAACATGGCCGACCTGGAAGAAGTGGCCGGTCACGGCCTTTCCGCCAGCCCCGTGTCCGAAGTCATGATCGAGCAGAGCGTGCTGGGCTGGAAAGAGTTCGAGATGGAAGTCATGCGCGACAAGAATGACAACTGCGTCATCGTCTGCTCCATCGAGAACGTGGACGCCATGGGCGTGCACACCGGCGACTCCATCACCGTGGCCCCGGCCCAGACCCTGACCGACGCCGAATACCAGATGATGCGCGACGCTTCCTTCGCCATCATGCGCGAGATCGGCGTGGAGACCGGCGGCAGTAACGTGCAGTTCGGCATCAATCCCGCCAACGGCGAGATGGTGGTCATCGAGATGAACCCGCGCGTGTCGCGTTCCTCGGCCCTGGCCTCCAAGGCCACCGGCTTCCCCATCGCCAAGCTGGCCGCCAAGCTGGCCATCGGCTACACCCTGGACGAACTGCGCAACGACATCACCCGCGAGACCGCGGCCAGCTTCGAGCCGGCCATCGATTACTGCGTGGTCAAGATCCCGCGCTTCACCTTTGAAAAATTCCCCGGTGCCAAGGACGAGCTGACCACCTCCATGAAGAGCGTGGGCGAAGCCATGAGCATCGGCCGCACCTTCAAGGAAGCCCTGCAGAAAGGCCTGCGCTCCATGGAGATCGGCGCCTCCGGCCTGGGCTTCAACTTCCGTCGCGAGCTGCCGCCCCTGCCCGAGATCATGGCCGGTCTGCGCAAGCCCCATTCGCGCCGCATCTTCACCCTGCGCCAGGCCCTGCTGGCCGGCGTGAGCGTGGAAGACATCCACGAGGCTTCCGGCATCGATCCCTGGTTCATCCGCCAGATGCGCGACATCGTGGACATGGAGACCCGCATCCGCGACTTCGGTCTGGCCAACGACATGACGCCCCTGAACCCCGAGCTGCCGGAGATCCTGCGCGAAGCCAAGGAATACGGCTTCTCCGACCGTCAGCTCTCCGAGATGTGGAAGCGTCCCGAGACCGACATCCGCCGTCTGCGCAAGGAAATGGGCATCGTGCCCACCTTCTACCTGGTGGATACCTGCGCCGCGGAATTCGAAGCCTACACGCCCTATTACTACTCCACCTATGAAAAGGGTGACGAAGTGCAGACCAAGGACTGCCGCAAGGTGCTGATCCTTGGCGGCGGCCCCAACCGTATCGGCCAGGGCATCGAGTTCGACTACTGCTGCTGCCACGCCTCCTTCGCCCTGCGCGACGCGGGCATCATGGCCATCATGGTCAACTCCAACCCCGAGACCGTGTCCACGGACTACGACACCTCCGACCGCCTGTACTTCGAGCCCCTGACCTTTGAAGATGTGATGAACATCGTGGAAAAGGAAAAGCCCGAAGGCGTCATCGTGCAGTTCGGCGGCCAGACCCCGCTGAACCTGGCCGTGCCGCTGATGCGCGCCGGTGTGCCGATCCTGGGAACCTCGCCCGATGCCATCGACCGCGCCGAAGACCGCGAACGCTTCCAGGCCCTCATCGAAAAGCTGGGCCTGCTCCAGCCGCCGAACGGTACCGCCATGGACCTGGATCAGGCGCTGGAAGTGGCCGAGCGCATCACCTATCCCGTGGTGGTGCGTCCCAGCTACGTGCTGGGCGGCCGCGCCATGGCCGTGGTCTATGACAAGGAAGAGCTGGTGGATTACTTCCGCGAACAGGTGCCCGAAAAGCCCGAGCATCCCATCCTCATCGACAAGTTCCTGGAACATGCCGTGGAAGTGGACGTGGACGCCCTGTCCGACGGCAAGGAAGTCTATGTGGCCGGCATCATGGAACACATCGAAGAAGCCGGCATCCACTCCGGTGACTCGGCCTGCGTGCTGCCTTCCTTCTCGCTCTCCTACGACCATGTGGCCCTCATCGCCGCCCAGGCCGAAGCCCTGGCCCGCGAGCTCAAGGTGGTGGGCCTGATGAACATCCAGTTCGCCATCAAGGGCGACGACCTGTACATCCTTGAAGTGAACCCGCGTGCCTCGCGCACCGCGCCCTTCGTCTCCAAGGCCACCGGCGTGCCGCTGCCTTACATGGCCACCCAGGTCATGCTGGGCAAGACCCTGGACGAGCTGGATCCCTGGAGCATGCGCCGCGGCGGCTTCACCTGCGTCAAGGAAGCCGTGCTTCCCTTCCAGCGCTTCCCCGGCGTGGACATCATCCTCGGACCCGAGATGCACTCCACCGGCGAAGTCATGGGCATGGGCAGCGACTTCCCCGAAGCCTACTACAAGAGCCAGCTGGCCTCCGGTCAGGATCTGCCGCAGGGCGGCAATGTCTTCATCTCGGTCAATGACCGCGACAAGCCCATCCTGCCCGAAGTGGCGGCCATGTTCGCCGACCTGGGCTTCCACCTGCTGGCCACGCGCGGCACGGCCCGCTACCTGCGCGAGCGCGGTCTGGAAGTGGAAGAAGTGCTCAAGGTCTACGAAGGCCGTCCCAATATCGTGGACCGCATGATCAACGGCGACGTGGCCCTGGTCATCAATACGGCCTCGGGCAAGAACACGGCCCGCGACTCCAAGTCCATCCGTCACACGGCCGTGAGCTACGGCGTGCCTTACTGCACCACCGTGGCCGGTGCCAAGGCCTCGGCCATCGCCATCGGCAAGCGCCGCGAAGACACGCATGTGGAAAGCCTGCAGGAATACTACGCGCGGGAAGCGCGGGGGTAAGATATGAAAGCATTACTGGTACTTGAAGACGGTTTCTGCCTTCAGGGCAAATCCTTTACCGGCGATTTCGAAACCGGTGGGGAAGTGATTTTCAATACAGGCATGACCGGCTATCAGGAAGTGCTCACCGACCCCTCCTATTACGGGCAGATGGTGTGCATGACCTATCCGCTCATCGGCAACTACGGCATCACCGCCGAAGACATGGAATCCGGCCGCGTGCACATGCGCGCCCTGCTGGTCAAGGAATGCTGCAAGGAGCCCTCCAACTGGCGCTCCAAGGAATCCCTGCCGGACTTCCTCAAGCGCTGGAACGTGCCCGGCATGGAAGGCCTGGACACCCGCGCCCTGACGCGCCACCTGCGCATCAACGGCGCCATGCGCGGCATCATCTCCACCCGTGATCTGGATGTGGAGAGCCTGCGCGCCAAGGCCTGCGCCCTGCCCAGCATGGAAGGCCAGAACCTGGTGCCCTTCGTGGCCGCCCAGAAGCCTTACATCCTCACGGCCGACGGCCCCAAGGACGCCCAGTTCGACGCCAACGGCGCCTATACCTGGCAGGGCACGGGCATCCCGCTGCTGGTCTATGACTTCGGCGTGAAATGGAACATCCTGCGCCTGCTGGCCGAAGTGGGCTTCGAGCCCCTGGCCGTGCCGCCTTCCTTCACGCCGGACCAGGCCCGCGCCAGCGGTGCCAAGGGCGTGTTCCTGTCCAACGGCCCCGGCGACCCCGCCACCCTGAAGGACGAGATCGCCATCATCCGTGAACTGGTGAAGGAATTCCCCGTGACCGGCATCTGCCTGGGCCACCAGCTCATCGGCCACGCCCTGGGCGGCACCACGGCCAAGCTGAAGTTCGGCCACCACGGCTGCAACCATCCGGTCAAGGATCTGGGTACGGGCCGCATCGAGATCTCGTCCCAGAACCACGGCTTCCATGTGGTGCTGGACGGCCTGGACGATGTGGAAGCCACCCACATCAACCTCAATGACCAGACCCTGGAAGGCCTGCGTCACAAGACCCTGCCCATCATGAGCGTGCAGTATCATCCCGAAGCGGCCGCCGGTCCCCACGACGGGCGTTACCTCTTCGAACGCTTCCATGAGATGATGAAGGCCGCTCTGGCCTAAGATCTGGCGGGATTTTTGAGGGGGGACCCCCTCGCCTAGCGCGAGAGGGGTTCCCCCCTCAAACTCCCCCCTCCCCAGCGCGCTTTATCAGGTATCTGTTTACAGGGCTCTTCCCGTTCGGAAGGGCCCTGTTTTTTTATGCTGCGGAGGAGTTGGGACAGGGCGTTGGCAACACGCAGGGATGCCCTGTGAACAGAAGAGCGAAGACCGGGCGTGCTACAGGAATGCTTTCCCAAAGGGCTATTGATGCAGGGCTGATGTGGGGCCAGCGCTCAGGCCGTACAAGAGGGATGCGTTGCCGTCAAAGGACGGACATCTGGGGAGGGTGAAGGAAAACTACTGCGATACCGGGCCCTGACGTTTCGCTCACGCTCTTGGTGCCAAGGTTCCGGCACAGGCTTGCCATCACCTGCGCACTTGGGCTATCGTCGTGATATCGGTCCGAATCTGCTGCAGGCAGGTCGGCCTTCAACTGTCCGCAAGGGCAACAGACCAAAGGAGTCTGGAGTGAAAAAAGCCATCATGAGCCTTTGTCTGGCTGCGGCGCTTGTGTTCGGGGCTGCCGGCGTTCAGGCGGCAGATCAGGACAAGGGCAACAATCCCGTGCTGCAATTCACGGGCAGCGTGTGGCAGAAGAGCAGCCTGGACAACAAGCTGAGTTTCCTGTTCGGCATGGATACCGCCATCGCCACGGAATACTTCGTCAACAGCCGGGAAGCTGAACTGGCCGCCAAGAACGGCAAGATGCCTGTGTCCAACCTGTCCAAGTTCGAAAAGGGCTGGATGAAGGCGTTCAAGGACGTGAAGCGCACCACCATCGTAGAAGAAGTGGATGCCTGGTATGCGGCTCACCCTGACAGACTGGACCGTCCTGTCCTGGGTGTGCTGTGGTTTGAACTCGTCGAGCCGCGTCTTGCGGCCGCTCAATAACGGATCGTCCCTCACGAACTGATACGCTGCTGCGTATTGTGGAGACTTCTATGAAAAAACTGTTTGCGATCATCTTGATGGCCGCCTTTATGGCGACGGGCGTCGCCTGCACCAATATGTCCCCCACCCAGCAGGGCGTGGCCAGCGGTGCCGCGCTGGGTACGCTGGGTGGTGCCGGCGTGGCCGCCATTTCCGGCGGTTCCGTGGGCTGGGGCGCTCTGGCTGGTGCCGGTATGGGTGCTCTGGCCGGTGGTATCGTAGGCAACCAGCAGGAAAAGAGCCGTTACCACCATCGCGGCTGGTAACCCCGCTTTTTTTGCTTTGTGACAGTGACCGCTCCTTTCGGGGAGCGGTTTTTTTATGGCCGTTATCCTGTTGCGTTCCACGGTGCGAAAGGGAAAACCATCCGCCATGCGGATGGCCTTGATCCCCGGGGCATCATTTTTCTGCATCTCCGGCAGAAGCCCCTCCTGTTCCTCGTGCGTTTCCATACGAAAGATGCCGGATGGACCTTCCCCGTATTTAGTACGATAGGGCGTAGTCTGGAAAATCAGGATGTTATTCATTTGTTGAATTTATCACAAGCTGATAGTGATGAATGGCGTGATGATTATGGAACTATGCCGGAACCAAATACAATTGAAAACCCTTCCTTTAGTATTTGTCCTTCACGTTCTGTGAAAGGTCTTTGGATGGCATCACCTGATTATGCCGGAGGAGCCGTAATCCCAATTGCATTTAAGGTAAATGGGAACCGTTTAGAGTTTACTTTGCCTTCATTAAAATATTGGAACATGTTGGTCGTTGAATATAAATAAGAATAAAAAACAGTATGAAGCTAAAATTAATTATATCTGCATTATTATTTTCAGCATTAAATGTTGATGCTGATGTGGTAACATCACCTAATGGAATCGTTTCAATTGATTTCCAGTTAAAGAATGGGATACCTACTTATAAAGTAGATTATAAAGGTAAACCTGTAATTAAAGAAAGTAGATTAGGTCTGGAATTACGTGATGGAAAGAATTTGATGGATGGCTTTGAACAACTTAATGCTACTACATCTACTTTTGATGAAACTTGGCAGCCTGTATGGGGTGAGGTCAAAGAAATACGTAATCATTATAATGAACTTCTTGCAGAGTTGAAGCAGCCATCAACAGATCGTTATATGAATATTCGTTTTCGGGTATATGATGATGGGGTTGGATTCCGTTATGAATTTCCCCAGCAAAAAAATTTAGTTTATTTTGTAATAAAAGAGGAGCATAGTCAATTTGCTATGACTGGTGATCATACGGCTTGGTGGATTCCTGGGGATTATGATACTCAGGAGTATGACTATACGGAGTCGAAGTTATCTGAAATACGTTCATTGTTGCCAAATGCAGTAACTTCCAATGCCTCTCAAACTGTATTTTCCCCAACAGGAGTGCAAACATCATTGCAGATGAAAACAGATGAGGGGTTGTATATTAATTTGCATGAAGCAGCTTTGGTTGATTATTCATGTATGCATTTAAATCTGGATGATAAAAATTTAGTATTTGAGTCATGGCTTACTCCTGATGCAGACGGATTTAAAGGTCGTTTACAGGCTCCATGTCATTCTCCATGGCGTACGGTTATGGTCTCTGATGATGCACGTGATATTTTGTCATCTCATTTGATTTTGAATTTGAATGAGCCATGTAAAATTGAGGATACTTCTTGGATTAAACCTGTAAAATATATGGGTGTATGGTGGGAGATGATTGCTGGAGGGAAGCCATGGAGCTATACTAATGATATTCCGTCCGTGAAGCTTGGAGAAACGGATTATCGGAAAGTAAAATCTAATGGTAATCATCCTGCTAATACAAGAAATGTGAAGAAGTATATTGATTTCGCTGCGAAACATGGATTCGATCAGTTGTTGGTAGAAGGATGGAATGTTGGTTGGGAAGATTGGTTTGGAAATCAAAAAGATTATGTTTTTGATTTTGTGACTCCTTATCCTGATTTTGATATTGAACAGTTGAATAGATACGCACATGATAAAGGAATAAGATTGATGATGCATCATGAAACATCTGGTTCATCTCGTAATTATGAGAGACATCTTGAACAGGCTTATCAGTTAATGAATAAATATGGCTATACAGCCGTAAAAAGTGGGTATGTGGGAAATATCTTGCCTTATGGTGAACACCATTATGGGCAGTGGATGAATAATCATTATTTGTATTGTGTTGTAGAGGCTGCTAAACATAAAATAATGGTGAATGCTCACGAAGCAGTTCGTCCTACAGGACTTTGTCGTACATATCCTAATCTGATTGGAAATGAATCTGCACGTGGAACGGAGTATCAGGCTTTTGGTGGCAGTAAAACATTTCATACGACAGTCTTGCCTTTTACGAGACTTCAAGGAGGGCCGATGGATTATACACCAGGTATTTTTGAAATGAATATTTCCAAATTAAATCCAAATAATAGCTCACACGTAAATGCTACATTGGCAAATCAATTAGCATTGTATGTAACGATGTATAGCCCTCTTCAGATGGCTGCAGATCTTCCAGAAAATTATGAGCGTTTTATGGATGCTTTTCAATTTATAAAAGATGTACCGGTTGATTGGGATAATAGTATTTATCTTGAAGCAGAACCAGGGAAATATGTAACTGTGGCTCGAAAAGAAAAAGGAACGAATAATTGGTTTATTGGTAGTGCTACAGGTGATGCTAATCATCAATCAGTTATTTCGCTTGATTTCTTGGAAAAAGGGAAGAATTATATAGCTACCATATATGCTGATACAAAAGATACTGATTATAAGTCAAATCCTCAATCATATCAGATTGTAAAAGGGCTTGTTAACTCTAAGAACAAACTAAAAATAAATACAGTAGAAGCAGGTGGATATGCTATAAGTCTATTTGAAGTTACAACTTCAGACGAAATGAAGGGGCTGAAAAAGCTATCTGTATCGCCTATAAAATAATATTTTATTATAATAATTAATTAGAACTTTGATGTTAGCACCTCTGTGAGGTTAGATTTACAGAGGTGCTTATTCTTTTTTAAGATGAAGAACTTTACTCTATATGATATAAATTAATTGTGTATTGGAATAGATTGTAAGGTTAGAGGATTATAACTATAAATCATAAGCCTATGTTTAGATATATTGTTGGATGGTTGTTTCTAGCTGTGTCAGTCGTAGCGCAAGCTGCAGTGCCTGTTTGTAAGTCATTTTCGCAACAAGGACGTGAAGTAACATTTCATTTGGATAATGGAGCAGCTTTTCAATTGAAATTGTGTGGGCAATCCGTAGTTCGGATATGGTATTCTCCAGATGGGAAATTACAACGGTTAAATTCTTCGTTTGCTGTTATTAATGAAGAATTGGAAGATGTGGGAGTAGTCAATGTGAATGAGGAAGCGTCTTGTTATGAGATTTTTACACCTGTATTGAGAATACGCGTTAATAAATCCCCCTTGAAGCTCCAGGTTTTTGATAAATATCAAAAGCTTATTTTTAGTGATTATGGTGATGGCCGGACTTGTGAAGGTGAAAAGAAGGTAGAATATAAAATGCTGAGGCGTGATGAGCATTTTTTTGGATTGGGAGAAAAAACCGGTAAATTAGATCGACGAGGGGAAACATATAAAATGTGGAATAGTGATCGGCCTTGCTATGGTGTAGCTGATGATCCTTTATATAAGAGTATTCCGTTTTTTATGAGTAATTATCGTTATGGTATATTTTTAGATAATACTTATAAAACAGAGTTTAAGTTTGGAACAGAGAGTCGAGATTATTATAGTTTTGAAGCTCCAGGTGGTGAAATGATATATTATTTCATGTTTGGTAAGGACTATAAGGAAATTATGGGACATTATATAGGACTGACAGGAAAGCCAATTATGCCGCCCAAATGGGCTTTGGGATTTGCTCAATGTCGTGGAATGCTCACTCGTGAGGATTTAACACGGGAGATTGCGACTGGATATAGAAAGCGTGGTATTCCTTGCGATATTATTTATCAAGATATTGGTTGGACTCAGAACCTGCAAGATTTTGAATGGCGTAAAGGTAATTATGAGAATCCTAAACAGATGCTGGCAGATTTGAAATCACAAGGTTTTAAGGTTGTAGTATCACAAGATCCTGTTATTTCTCAATCTAATAAAAAACAGTGGCAGGAGGCTGATAGTCTTGGTTATTTTGTAACTGATTCAACAACAGGCAAAACTTATGATATGCCTTGGCCATGGGGTGGAAACTGTGGTGTGGTAGATTTTACAAAGCCTGAGGTAGCAGATTGGTGGGGAGCATATCAGCAAAAGCCTATAAATGACGGTATCAGTGGATTTTGGACGGATATGGGTGAGCCTGCTTGGAGTAATGAAGAGGATGTGGATCGTTTGGTGATGAAACATCATTTGGGAATGCATAGTGAGATTCACAATGTGTATGGGTTAACTTGGGACAAAGTTGTGAAAGAGCAGTTTGAAAAACGTAATCCCAATCGTCGTGTATTTCAAATGACTCGTGCTGCTTATGCAGGATTGCAGCGTTATACTTTTGGTTGGACTGGTGATAGTGGAAACTGTGACGATGTAACGCAGGGATGGGCGCAGATGGCTAATCAGATTCCTGTATTACTTTCTGCAGGATTAGGCTTGATACCTTTTACTACAACTGATATATCAGGATATTGTGGAGATATTAAAGATTATTCAGCAATGGCTGAACTTTATACACGTTGGGTACAGATGGGGGCTTTTAATCCGTTAAGTCGTATTCATCATGAAGGTAACAATGCAGTTGAACCATGGCTTTTTGGGGAAGAAGCAGAACAGAATGTGAAAAAAGCTATAGAATTGAAATATTCATTGATTCCTTATATCTATACGTATGCTCGCGAAGCTCATGATGCAGGATTGCCAATTATGCGTCCAATGTTTCTTGAATATCCTTATGATGTGGAAACATTTGATACAGATGCACAGTTTATGTTTGGTAAAGAATTGCTTATAGCTCCAGTCGTAAAGAAAAATGCGAAAACCAAGAACTTGTATTTACCAGAGGGTAACTGGTTGAACTATAATGATAAAAGGACGCTTTACTCGGGAGAACAGTGGTTGACAGTGGATGCACCATTGTCATGTATCCCAATGTTTGTAAAGCAAGGATCAATCATTCCTACTATGCCAGTGATGAATTATATTGGTGAACATCCCGAATATCCTGTTATATTTGAAGTCTTTCCAGCAGTAGAAGGTCAGAGTGCTTCTTTCCTTTTGTATGAAGATGAAGGGACCGACTTGGGATATTTAAAAGACGAGTTCTTGAAGACTCCGATTAATGTGAAAACAACAGTTGAAGGGTTTGAAATTGCTATTTCCTCACGTGAGGGTAGTAACTATCAGTTACCATCTAAGCGGAATATGATTTTCCGATTTTATGTAGAAAAATCTCCTCAGAAAGTTGTGATTGCTGGGAAAAAACAAAAAAAAGTAAAGCCTGAAAAATTACATGACCAGGAAAATATATTTGCTGATGCTGTAATATGGAGTTATGACAAGGAAATGCAAATTTTAAATGTGCTTGTTCCTGATAGTGGGGAAGCGTTGGAGATGAGTATTATACAATAATATGTTGGTCGTAGATATGTATGTTTTGAGATTAGGAGTTATATAATAAAAATAGAATCAGAAAGAAAATCTAATATTCTTTCTGATTCTATTTTTATTTGAAGTATAATTACTGTTCATATTCCTTCTTCCGTTTCGGATTCATTGGGAACCAGCCTTTCAGCACGCGTTCGCGCTGTTCGAAGACCTCCTTGATGGTCCAGAAAGAAGAGAATGAGAAAACTCCCAACAGGGTCGACAGCAGAATCTGACTTACCAGTATGTAATCGATGACCTATATTTCAGTAATTTATCTTATTATGGACAGAAGGCGGCTGGAGCATTGAAATAAATTTTTTATGGTATATTCAAATCTGTTATAATTTGAGAAAGAAATATTTATTGTTTCATTTAATTGATTAATTTTGTGTTCATACGATAGATTTGAATTTGGTTTAACTTATAGTTATTGTATCTAGAATGAAGAAATTCTTGATTTCGTTGTTTCTGCTTTTTTTTGCTATTGTTTCTATGGCAGATGAGATGCCTATGTTGTTATCAGAGCTTGATAAAGCAATTAAAGAACGTCCTTTGTATATAAAGAAGCGTTTGGAATACTTGGAGCGTTTGAATAAAATGTTAGATAATTCAGAAACTAATGAACAACGTTATCATATATTAGGAGAGTTATATTCTGGATATTCTTCTTTTAATGCTGACTCTTCATTGCATGTGGCTCGTGCTATTTATGAAGTTGCTCAACGTATCCAGAATGAGGATTACCAGATAAATGCTTTAATGAATATGGCGGAGATTTCTGGAGTTGCTGGTATGTTTAAAGAATCTCTGGATTTGATGAAAAAGGTTAATCGGGAACGGTTGCCTGATTATTTGCGACCTTATTATTATCATGTTTATCGTACTGTTTATGGGAATATGGCTGATTATACGGTTTCTGTTGCCCAAAAAGGCCAATATAATAGATTAACGGATTCTTATAGAGATTCTATTTTGCTGGTAAATAATCAGGAGTCTGTTACTTATCAAATTGTTAAGGCTGATCGTTATAATGTTCATGGTCAATGTAAGGAAGCTATTGCAATGCTTGAAGATTATACTAATAAACATAAAATGGAAGTTCATGATGAGGCTATACTTTATTATACATTATCAAACTCTTATTCTTTAATTGGAGATAAAGAGAACCAGAAACGCTGTTTGTTGCTTTCTGCTATAGCTGATATGAAATCGGGAGTTAGAGAATATGCTTCCTTGAGAGAACTGGCTGTGTTACTTTATCAAGAGGGAGACCTCGATCGTGCTTATTCTTATTTGAAACTTTGTATGGAAGATGCAGCTATGTGTAATGCCCGTTTACGGATTATAGAAACCTTGAAAATATTTCCGGTGATAAATGAGGCTTATCATTTAGAAAAAGCAAGGCGGCAGCATAAGTTACAAATAATGTTTATTTGTATTTGTATCTTGTCATTTATTTTATTGGGAGGAGTTTATTATATGTATTGCCAGATGAAACGTCTGGCGGTAGCACGACGTCAAGTAATAGATGCGAACCGGAAATTACAGGATTTAAACAATGACTTGTGCCTGTCAAATGCTAAGTTGAAGGAGTTGAATCACGCATTGAGTGAGAATACTTATTTAAAGGAGATTTACATAGGACGTTATCTTGATCAATGCTCAACGTATATTGAGAAGTTGGATGAATACCGTAAAAGTTTAGCTAAATTAGCTGCGGTTGGAAAGGTTGAGGAATTGTATCATCAGTTGAAGTCTTCTCGACTGGTTGATAAAGAATTAAAAGATTTTTATGCGAGTTTTGATGATACCTTTTTGTTGCTGTTTCCGACTTTTGTTGATGATTTTAATAAACTATTAATTGAAAGTGAAAAAGTTCATTTAAAGCCGAATGAACGGCTTAATACAGAGTTGCGTATTTTTGCATTGATTCGGTTAGGTATTACAGATAGTGTAAAAATAGCTCAGTTCCTTCGTTATTCGGTTACTACCATTTATAATTATCGAACTAAGGCACGGAATAAGGCGGCTTGCAATCGGGATGAATTTGAAAAATATGTCATGCAAATTGGTAGTTTAGAGCAGTAGCGTCTTGCTTTTCATTTATTGGATTACTACTTTTTTGACATTGGAATCATTCTCTAATATTATAATAATTAGAATGTTATGATTATTTGAGTATCTTAAGTTACTACTTTTATACTTGGTTGCCTTGAAGCTTTTATATTAGCATAATACTTTTGCATTGTTGGAAAAAGATGTAGTAATATTACATCTAATTTATTAATTAAAAGTCTAATTTATGCAAAACAACACTTCAAGGTTTCTACAAAAGAAGCGAGCGCTTTCTCTTTTAGGAGGGCTATTTATTACAGCGAGTGTATTTGGTCAGAATCTTACGGTAACAGGTACTGTAAAGGATGTTACAGGAGAACCTGTTATTGGGGCAAATGTTATCCAGGAAGGAACGTCGAATGGTTCTATAACGGATATTGATGGAAAATTCTCTTTAAGTATTCCTAAAGGATCGGTTTTGGTGATTTCTTATATAGGATACGCAAGTCAGAATGTAACAGTGACAGGTAACCAGCCGCTTGTTATTACTTTGAAAGATGACACGGAACTATTGGACGAGGTAGTTGTTGTGGGATATGGTACGATGAAAAAGAGTGACCTGACAGGAGCAGTAGGTTCTGTCGGAGCGAAGGATATGAAGAACTCTCCAATATCTAACGTAGGTCAGGCACTGCAAGGTAAAGTTGCAGGATTGCAGATTATAGATAGTGGTAAGCCCGGAGATAATGTTACTATTCGAGTACGTGGTATTGGTTCTATCAATGATAGTAATCCGTTGATAGTAATTGATGGAGTACCTACAGATTTAGGACTTAATTCTATCAATATGGCAGATGTCGAGCGTGTTGATGTTCTAAAAGATGCTTCTGCCACAGCTATTTATGGTTCTCGCGGTGCTAATGGTGTAGTAATGGTTACTACGAGAAAGGGAGAAAGTGGGAAAGGTAAGCTTTCTTTCAGTGCTAATTGGGCTGTACAGAATGTTACGAATCAACCAGAGATGTTGAATGCGAGTCAGTATGCAGCTTATAGCAATGATATGCTTTCTGCAGCTGGGCAAACAACAAATCCTTTGTGGGCAGATCCTTCTTCATTGACTTCAAGTACTGATTGGCTTGATGAAATGTTCCGTACAGGACTATCACAAAATTATACAGTTAGTTACTCTGGAGGGAATGAAAAGTCTCATTATTATGTTTCTGGTGGATTTTTAGAGCAAAAAGGTGTGGTAGAGAGCGTTAAATATCGCCGTTTTACGTTTCAAGCCAACACGGACTCTCAGGTTTTGAATTGGTTGAAGTTCTCAAATAACCTGACATTTTCTACTGATACTAAAACTTCAGGAAGCTATGATGTGGCAGGTGCAATGAAGGCACTTCCTACACAGCCAGTTAAAACAGATGAGGGTGACTGGAGCTATCCTGGTTATCCGGACTACGACAATCGTTCACAGGCTAACTGGTACGGAACGATGCGTAATCCTATTGGGCCTATATACAATGATAGCAAGCGGACGGATGGATATAATTTCTTGGCTAATATTTCAGCAGAAATAAAGTTTTGTGACTGGTTGCAATTTAAGTCAACATTTGGCTATGATGCTAAATTCTGGTTTAATGAGGACCTATATCCAAAGTATGACTGGACTGCTTCTGGAGAAGCTGGTGAAACAAGTAAGTACCAAAGTAGTGATAAATCTTTTACTTACTTGTGGGATAACTATTTTACTTTTAATAAAGATTTTGGAAAGCACCATTTAGATGCTATGGTAGGTAGTTCTGCACAGTGGAATAAATATAATTACATGAATGGTAATGTATCTGGCTTTTTATTTAATGAATTTAGTCAGTTGACCAATGCGAAGGAAATAACAAGCTTGACGGGTTCCATGAGCGAATGGGCTTTACTTTCGTATATGGCTCGTGTCAACTATTCATTTGATGATAAATACTTAGTTACGGCAACTGTACGACGTGATGGTTCTTCACGTTTTGGAGAAAATAATCGTTGGGGTACATTCCCTTCTGTGTCATTAGCATGGCGTATATCCAAAGAATCTTGGTTTCCACAAAGTGAGGTCGTGTCCGATTTAAAATTACGTGCAGGATATGGAGTAACTGGTAATCAGGCTTCAATTGGTAATTATGATTTTGCAGCATTGTTTGATATCCGTAAATATGCTTTTGGAGGGGAGGTTGTCGATGCGTTGACTACAACAAGTTTGTATAATCCTGATATCCGTTGGGAGGCTATTCATCAGGCCAATATCGGAGTTGACTTAAGTTTGTTTAATTCGCGTGTAAACCTATCTTTGGATGCTTATGTAAAGAATACAAAGGATATGTTAGTTTCAGCTTCAGTTCCTATTACTGCCGGATTTGATGAAACAGTCTCAAGTTGTCAGACTAATGCTGGAAAGGTCCGTAATAAAGGTGTTGAGTTGGCTTTACATACTTATAACTTTGTTGGAGGGGATTTTAACTGGGATACTAGTTTGAATTTGACTTATAATACCAATGAGATTGTAGATTTAAATAGCAACATACCGATGTTCCGTAATGAGATTGCCGGTGAAAATGTAATTCGTTTGGCTAATGGATTTCCGATAAATACTTTTTATGGGTATGTGACTGATGGTATTTTCCAAAATTGGGAGGAAGTTAATTCACATGCATTCCAAAGTACGGAAACTAGTCCGGGTGATATTCGTTTTAAAGATTTGAATAATGATGGAAAAATTAATGAAGATGACCGTACTGTTATCGGTAATCCATCTCCTAAGTGGATATTCTCAATGAATAATAACCTGAGTTATAAAGGATTTGATTTGTCTATTTATTTGCAGGGAGTGAGTGGAAATGATATTTTTAATGCAAATAATATAACGAATGAGGGAATGGCTGGGGCTGCGAACCAGACTACGGCAGTTTTGAACCGTTGGACAGGGGAAGGAACAAGTTATGTTATGCCTCGTGCGGTACTGAATGACCCGGCCAAGAATAATCGTGTTTCTGACCGTTGGGTTGAGGACGGCTCTTATTTGCGTATAAAGAATATTACGTTAGGATATAATTTCCCCAAAAAATGGATAAAGAAGTTAACCTTGGAGAATGCACGTCTGTTTGTTTCTTGCGATAATGTGGCTACTATTACTGGATATTCTGGTTTTGACCCAGAAGTAGATATTAATGGGATAGATAATAATCGTTATCCTATTTCACGAACTCTTAGTTTAGGAGTCAACTTTAATTTCTAATCTGAAAAAACAATTATTATGAAACATATTACTTATATAATATTGGCATCTGCTTTGCTGACTTGTTCTTCTTGCAGTGATTTTTTGGAAAAGTATCCTAAGGATTCTCCTAGTACTACTATTCCTATGAGCGATGATTTGGCTGTAGCTATGACTAACGGATGTTATCAGTCTTTACAGTCTATGAATCTTTATAATCAGCGTATCTGGAGTATGGATATTTGTGCCGGTGATAGCGAAGCGGGGGGAGACCCTTCTACAGGTACTGATGGAGTTGAAACAAAAGAAGTCGCTAATTTCTATGCAACTCCAAGTAATAATCTTGCAGTTGGATTATGGAGAGGAGGATATACTGGTATTGGTAATTGCAATACAGCCATTCAGTCTTTATCAGCTAATGCGGATAATATTTCTCCGGAAATATTGACCCGTTCTTTGGGTGAGGCTTATTTTTTACGTGCGCATTATTATTTTATCTTGGTTCGTTGTTTTGGAGGAGTTCCTATTCGTACAGAACCGGCTAAAGTTAGTGACCCTAAAGACATTGCCCGTAATACAGCAACAGAAGTCTATGACCTGATTATAAAAGATTGTAAGGAGGCTATAGAACGCTTACCTCAAAAAAATGAGTTAGCTCCAGCTGACTTAGGGCGTGCTACTAAGGATGCCGCTTGCACTCAGTTAGCAAAAGTTTATTTGACTCTTGCTTCATACGGTAATACCTATGCATCTTTAGCACCCGAAGAAGGATTTTATCAGGCAGTTGTTGATTTATGTGATGAGATCGCTACGATGGGATATGATTTGGCGGCTTGTGATTATGCCTCTTTATGGAATGAGAATTTAATTAAAAATAAGAATAGTGCAGAATCTATTTTTGAAATACAATATTCTGGAGAGAATGCAGGAACGGGCGGCTTTTGGGAAAATGATGGACAGGCATCCTGGTGTTCAACATTTATGGGGCCTCGTAACTCTGGATTTACTTATGGCTCTTATGGGTGGAATCAACCTACTGATGAATTCTTTGAATCGTATGAAGAAGGTGATAAACGTAAAAATATTACCGTATTTTATGAAGGATGTCCGGATTTTGATGGAAAGTCCTATAAGGCAAGTTATGCTTTTATGACTGGGCGTAATGTGCGTAAATTTATTATTCCTATTTCTTTAAATTTATATCAGGATGCAGAGACAAGTCCTCAGAACTTTATAGCTTACCGTTATGCGGATGTATTATTGATGAAGGCGGAGGCTTTGAATGAATTGGGTGAAACGGTTCAGGCGCAAACTCCATTGAATATAGTACGACGTCGCGCCGGATTAGGAGACTTTCTGTCAACTAATAAGGAGGAAATGAAGGAGAAAATCATTCATGAGCGCCGGATGGAACTTGCATTCGAAGGTCATCGCTGGTTTGATTTAATCCGTATTGATGGGGGAGATTATGCCTTGAAGTTCTTTAATTCTATTGGCAAGGTAAATGCAACTAAAGACCGTATGTTACTACCTATTCCACAAGTAGAAATGGATGCGAATGCATTGATGGTACAGAACCCCGGTTATTAATAACTTAAACTTATAGATTATGAGAGTTCAAAATATATTTTTTTATTTATCCGTATTGCTTTGTTGTGTTTTTACGTTAAGTTCTTGTTCAGAGGATTTGACTGAAACAAATAAAGGCTATGATGTGCTGACATTGACTGCTGATAAGGAGGTGATTAATCTTAATGAAAATGATGCAGCTTTGACAGCTCTAACATTAAAGTGGACTAGTGGTACAAATTATGGGACAGGAGCGCGGTTGAATTATAAGTTGGAGCTGCGGGAGAAAGGAAGTACTGAACCAACAGAACCATTGTTAAATAAGCGATTTAATGATCAGGAACTTTCTTATGCTTTTACAGTTAGAGAATTAAATGATTATTTGCATGCTGCTGGAATTAGTTTGACATACGGTGAAACAGTGGAAGTTGAAGCAACTGTGATTGCAGAGGTCGTTGGTTATGAAGACTATGAGCAGAATTCTTCTGTTTCTTTTAAAGTGACTACTTATGAACCGGTTTCTGAGACATTATATATTTGTGGTGATGCGACGGAAGGTGGATGGTATGCAGAACAAATGGGAGTGTGCAGTCTGGTTGATAACCAGCAACCTGGTATTTTTAATATTACTGCAACATTGACCGAGGGTAAGGATTTTAAGTTCTTTACTCAAATGGACTTTTCTTCTATTGCTTATGTTTGTGCTCCTGATGGAGAACAAATATTAAGTGATGGTATGACCACAAATATTATTCAAAAAGTTGATGATACGGTAGATGACTTGAAATTTCAGGTAACAGAAACCGGAACCTATAAGCTTACGATTGATTTGTTGAATAATACTCTGAATATAGTCAAGAGTACTCCAGTGGCTCCAGCTTTTAATACTTTGTATTTTGTCGGTAGCTTTACTAATTGGACTTTTAAACCGATGAAGCAAGATTTTGTGAATCCGTTCGTATTTTTATATGGTGATGTATTTACATGGACTCCTGATGGTGAGTTTAAGTTTGGAACCATGGATGGAAGTTGGGATAATATGTATATGGCAACTCAAGATAAAGCCCCGTATACGGATACTAATGTAAAATTGGGTGGTACAGATCAGAAATGGGTTTTGAAAGAAGGAGAATGCGGAAAGGCCTATAAGATTCGTCTGGACATAACAACAGGTCAGGAAAAAATGGTGATGACTCCTTTTGAACCTTATACGGAAATTTCTTTGATAGGTGATGCTACTCCTGCAGGTTGGACTTTGCCTTCTTCTGCTCCAATGACAAAGATGGACGAATATACTTATCAGTGGACTGGAAATCTGACAGCAGGTGAAATCAAGTTTACCTGTGATAACCAGTCTGATTGGATGGGAGCTTGGTTTATGGCTGTAGAAAATGGTCTTACATTTGAAGCAGGTGAATATGATATGTACTGGATTGATAAAACGAATCCAGATTATGGTTATGGAAGCTTAGATAATAAATGGGTTGTGACTGATCCGGGAAACTATACGATTACCCTGAATCAAGCTACAGAAAAACTCGTAGTTAAGAAAATTGATTAAATTAGAATTGTTTATCATGAAAAAAATAATTTACTTGGCAGGAATTTTTCTCCTTTTTACTGCATGTAAGAACGATGACGGAGCAGGAATGGCAAATTTGGAATATGAAGGAGGTGAAGTTTCTGTTAAAATAGAGGAAGGAACTGGTATTTCTTTATTTACGGATAAAGCTTGTTATGCACCAGGAGAAACAGTAAGTTTTGGGATTTTAGGTGACATTCCGTCGAACGCAAAAATTCGTTATCGTCATTTGGATGAAGTGATTGAAGAACAACCTTTGGCTGGTTCGTCATGGACGTGGACTCTTCCAACTGTAGATTTTACAGGTTATATGGTTGATATTTATGCATCATCGGATGATAAGGAAATAATTTACGGAACAATTGCGGTTGATGCTTCTAGCGATTGGAAACGATTTCCTAGGTATGGATTTGTGGCAGAGTTTGGTCAGAAATCGGATGAAGATATAAAGGATGAGATGTCTTATTTGAGCCGTTGCCACATTAATGGTGTACAATTCCAAGACTGGCATAATAAGCATCATTGGCCTTTAGGAAGTACTCGTGATGGACAGATTATGCCTGTGTATAAGGATATTGCCAATCGTGATGTATATACGGAAACTGTGGAAAAGTATATTGAGGTGCAGCATGCTTTGGGGATGAAGTCCATTTTTTATAATCTTTGTTTTGGTGCTTTGGATGATGCGAATTTGGATGGTGTGAAAGATAGCTGGGGGCTTTTCAAAGATTATAAGGCAAAAACGCGTGATTGCCATGAATTGCCTGATAGTTGGAAAAGTAATATTTATTTGACAGATCCGGGGAATAAGGCATGGCAGGACTATTTGATACAACGTAATACAGACGTATATAATCATTTTGCTTTTGATGGTTATCAGATAGACCAGTTGGGAAACAGAGGAACCGTATTTAATGTATATGGTAAGGAAGTTGATTTGCCACAAGGTTATGCGTCATTTATAAAGGCAATGAAGCAGGCACATCCAGATAAGAGGTTGATTATGAATGCTGTCAGCCGCTATGGCGCAGAACAGATAGCCCAAACAGGAAAGGTCGATTTTTTGTATAATGAGGTATGGGGTAAAGATAATGACCGTACTGAGGCGAAATTTAGTCATCTGAAAACAATTATAGATGAGAATAATGAATACTCTGGCAATCAGTTGAATACCGTATTTGCAGCCTATATGAACTATTGGTTGGCTGAAAATGTAGGTGAATTTAATACTCCTGGGGTCTTGTTGACCGATGCGGTGATGTTTGCGTTGGGAGGTTCGCATTTGGAACTTGGTCCTCACATGTTGTGCAAGGAGTATTTCCCTAATGACAATTTGAAAATGACGGAGGCTTTAAAAAAGGATATAATTCATTATTATGATTTTATGACTGCTTATCAGAATGTGCTGCGTGATGGTGGTTCATTGACAACTAATGTCGATATTGTATCTGTTGACGGTAAATTTGAGGTGCAATCCTGGCCACCGGTTAAAGGAAAGTTATGTACGATAGGGCGTAGTCTGGAAAATCAGGATGTTATTCATTTGTTGAATTTATCACAAGCTGATAGTGATGAATGGCGTGATGATTATGGAACTATGCCGGAACCAAATACAATTGAAAACCCTTCCTTTAGTATTTGTCCTTCACGTTCTGTGAAAGGTCTTTGGATGGCATCACCTGATTATGCCGGAGGAGCCGTAATCCCAATTGCATTTAAGGTAAATGGGAACCGTTTAGAGTTTACTTTGCCTTCATTAAAATATTGGAACATGTTGGTCGTTGAATATAAATAAGAATAAAAAACAGTATGAAGCTAAAATTAATTATATCTGCATTATTATTTTCAGCATTAAATGTTGATGCTGATGTGGTAACATCACCTAATGGAATCGTTTCAATTGATTTCCAGTTAAAGAATGGGATACCTACTTATAAAGTAGATTATAAAGGTAAACCTGTAATTAAAGAAAGTAGATTAGGTCTGGAATTACGTGATGGAAAGAATTTGATGGATGGCTTTGAACAACTTAATGCTACTACATCTACTTTTGATGAAACTTGGCAGCCTGTATGGGGTGAGGTCAAAGAAATACGTAATCATTATAATGAACTTCTTGCAGAGTTGAAGCAGCCATCAACAGATCGTTATATGAATATTCGTTTTCGGGTATATGATGATGGGGTTGGATTCCGTTATGAATTTCCCCAGCAAAAAAATTTAGTTTATTTTGTAATAAAAGAGGAGCATAGTCAATTTGCTATGACTGGTGATCATACGGCTTGGTGGATTCCTGGGGATTATGATACTCAGGAGTATGACTATACGGAGTCGAAGTTATCTGAAATACGTTCATTGTTGCCAAATGCAGTAACTTCCAATGCCTCTCAAACTGTATTTTCCCCAACAGGAGTGCAAACATCATTGCAGATGAAAACAGATGAGGGGTTGTATATTAATTTGCATGAAGCAGCTTTGGTTGATTATTCATGTATGCATTTAAATCTGGATGATAAAAATTTAGTATTTGAGTCATGGCTTACTCCTGATGCAGACGGATTTAAAGGTCGTTTACAGGCTCCATGTCATTCTCCATGGCGTACGGTTATGGTCTCTGATGATGCACGTGATATTTTGTCATCTCATTTGATTTTGAATTTGAATGAGCCATGTAAAATTGAGGATACTTCTTGGATTAAACCTGTAAAATATATGGGTGTATGGTGGGAGATGATTGCTGGAGGGAAGCCATGGAGCTATACTAATGATATTCCGTCCGTGAAGCTTGGAGAAACGGATTATCGGAAAGTAAAATCTAATGGTAATCATCCTGCTAATACAAGAAATGTGAAGAAGTATATTGATTTCGCTGCGAAACATGGATTCGATCAGTTGTTGGTAGAAGGATGGAATGTTGGTTGGGAAGATTGGTTTGGAAATCAAAAAGATTATGTTTTTGATTTTGTGACTCCTTATCCTGATTTTGATATTGAACAGTTGAATAGATACGCACATGATAAAGGAATAAGATTGATGATGCATCATGAAACATCTGGTTCATCTCGTAATTATGAGAGACATCTTGAACAGGCTTATCAGTTAATGAATAAATATGGCTATACAGCCGTAAAAAGTGGGTATGTGGGAAATATCTTGCCTTATGGTGAACACCATTATGGGCAGTGGATGAATAATCATTATTTGTATTGTGTTGTAGAGGCTGCTAAACATAAAATAATGGTGAATGCTCACGAAGCAGTTCGTCCTACAGGACTTTGTCGTACATATCCTAATCTGATTGGAAATGAATCTGCACGTGGAACGGAGTATCAGGCTTTTGGTGGCAGTAAAACATTTCATACGACAGTCTTGCCTTTTACGAGACTTCAAGGAGGGCCGATGGATTATACACCAGGTATTTTTGAAATGAATATTTCCAAATTAAATCCAAATAATAGCTCACACGTAAATGCTACATTGGCAAATCAATTAGCATTGTATGTAACGATGTATAGCCCTCTTCAGATGGCTGCAGATCTTCCAGAAAATTATGAGCGTTTTATGGATGCTTTTCAATTTATAAAAGATGTACCGGTTGATTGGGATAATAGTATTTATCTTGAAGCAGAACCAGGGAAATATGTAACTGTGGCTCGAAAAGAAAAAGGAACGAATAATTGGTTTATTGGTAGTGCTACAGGTGATGCTAATCATCAATCAGTTATTTCGCTTGATTTCTTGGAAAAAGGGAAGAATTATATAGCTACCATATATGCTGATACAAAAGATACTGATTATAAGTCAAATCCTCAATCATATCAGATTGTAAAAGGGCTTGTTAACTCTAAGAACAAACTAAAAATAAATACAGTAGAAGCAGGTGGATATGCTATAAGTCTATTTGAAGTTACAACTTCAGACGAAATGAAGGGGCTGAAAAAGCTATCTGTATCGCCTATAAAATAATATTTTATTATAATAATTAATTAGAACTTTGATGTTAGCACCTCTGTGAGGTTAGATTTACAGAGGTGCTTATTCTTTTTTAAGATGAAGAACTTTACTCTATATGATATAAATTAATTGTGTATTGGAATAGATTGTAAGGTTAGAGGATTATAACTATAAATCATAAGCCTATGTTTAGATATATTGTTGGATGGTTGTTTCTAGCTGTGTCAGTCGTAGCGCAAGCTGCAGTGCCTGTTTGTAAGTCATTTTCGCAACAAGGACGTGAAGTAACATTTCATTTGGATAATGGAGCAGCTTTTCAATTGAAATTGTGTGGGCAATCCGTAGTTCGGATATGGTATTCTCCAGATGGGAAATTACAACGGTTAAATTCTTCGTTTGCTGTTATTAATGAAGAATTGGAAGATGTGGGAGTAGTCAATGTGAATGAGGAAGCGTCTTGTTATGAGATTTTTACACCTGTATTGAGAATACGCGTTAATAAATCCCCCTTGAAGCTCCAGGTTTTTGATAAATATCAAAAGCTTATTTTTAGTGATTATGGTGATGGCCGGACTTGTGAAGGTGAAAAGAAGGTAGAATATAAAATGCTGAGGCGTGATGAGCATTTTTTTGGATTGGGAGAAAAAACCGGTAAATTAGATCGACGAGGGGAAACATATAAAATGTGGAATAGTGATCGGCCTTGCTATGGTGTAGCTGATGATCCTTTATATAAGAGTATTCCGTTTTTTATGAGTAATTATCGTTATGGTATATTTTTAGATAATACTTATAAAACAGAGTTTAAGTTTGGAACAGAGAGTCGAGATTATTATAGTTTTGAAGCTCCAGGTGGTGAAATGATATATTATTTCATGTTTGGTAAGGACTATAAGGAAATTATGGGACATTATATAGGACTGACAGGAAAGCCAATTATGCCGCCCAAATGGGCTTTGGGATTTGCTCAATGTCGTGGAATGCTCACTCGTGAGGATTTAACACGGGAGATTGCGACTGGATATAGAAAGCGTGGTATTCCTTGCGATATTATTTATCAAGATATTGGTTGGACTCAGAACCTGCAAGATTTTGAATGGCGTAAAGGTAATTATGAGAATCCTAAACAGATGCTGGCAGATTTGAAATCACAAGGTTTTAAGGTTGTAGTATCACAAGATCCTGTTATTTCTCAATCTAATAAAAAACAGTGGCAGGAGGCTGATAGTCTTGGTTATTTTGTAACTGATTCAACAACAGGCAAAACTTATGATATGCCTTGGCCATGGGGTGGAAACTGTGGTGTGGTAGATTTTACAAAGCCTGAGGTAGCAGATTGGTGGGGAGCATATCAGCAAAAGCCTATAAATGACGGTATCAGTGGATTTTGGACGGATATGGGTGAGCCTGCTTGGAGTAATGAAGAGGATGTGGATCGTTTGGTGATGAAACATCATTTGGGAATGCATAGTGAGATTCACAATGTGTATGGGTTAACTTGGGACAAAGTTGTGAAAGAGCAGTTTGAAAAACGTAATCCCAATCGTCGTGTATTTCAAATGACTCGTGCTGCTTATGCAGGATTGCAGCGTTATACTTTTGGTTGGACTGGTGATAGTGGAAACTGTGACGATGTAACGCAGGGATGGGCGCAGATGGCTAATCAGATTCCTGTATTACTTTCTGCAGGATTAGGCTTGATACCTTTTACTACAACTGATATATCAGGATATTGTGGAGATATTAAAGATTATTCAGCAATGGCTGAACTTTATACACGTTGGGTACAGATGGGGGCTTTTAATCCGTTAAGTCGTATTCATCATGAAGGTAACAATGCAGTTGAACCATGGCTTTTTGGGGAAGAAGCAGAACAGAATGTGAAAAAAGCTATAGAATTGAAATATTCATTGATTCCTTATATCTATACGTATGCTCGCGAAGCTCATGATGCAGGATTGCCAATTATGCGTCCAATGTTTCTTGAATATCCTTATGATGTGGAAACATTTGATACAGATGCACAGTTTATGTTTGGTAAAGAATTGCTTATAGCTCCAGTCGTAAAGAAAAATGCGAAAACCAAGAACTTGTATTTACCAGAGGGTAACTGGTTGAACTATAATGATAAAAGGACGCTTTACTCGGGAGAACAGTGGTTGACAGTGGATGCACCATTGTCATGTATCCCAATGTTTGTAAAGCAAGGATCAATCATTCCTACTATGCCAGTGATGAATTATATTGGTGAACATCCCGAATATCCTGTTATATTTGAAGTCTTTCCAGCAGTAGAAGGTCAGAGTGCTTCTTTCCTTTTGTATGAAGATGAAGGGACCGACTTGGGATATTTAAAAGACGAGTTCTTGAAGACTCCGATTAATGTGAAAACAACAGTTGAAGGGTTTGAAATTGCTATTTCCTCACGTGAGGGTAGTAACTATCAGTTACCATCTAAGCGGAATATGATTTTCCGATTTTATGTAGAAAAATCTCCTCAGAAAGTTGTGATTGCTGGGAAAAAACAAAAAAAAGTAAAGCCTGAAAAATTACATGACCAGGAAAATATATTTGCTGATGCTGTAATATGGAGTTATGACAAGGAAATGCAAATTTTAAATGTGCTTGTTCCTGATAGTGGGGAAGCGTTGGAGATGAGTATTATACAATAATATGTTGGTCGTAGATATGTATGTTTTGAGATTAGGAGTTATATAATAAAAATAGAATCAGAAAGAAAATCTAATATTCTTTCTGATTCTATTTTTATTTGAAGTATAATTACTGTTCATATTCCTTCTTCCGTTTCGGATTCATTGGGAACCAGCCTTTCAGCACGCGTTCGCGCTGTTCGAAGACCTCCTTGATGGTCCAGAAAGAAGAGAATGAGAAAACTCCCAACAGGGTCGACAGCAGAATCTGACTTACCAGCACGGAACCGATGAGGCCGGCGATGCCCAATAGCAGAAAAATCCACCAGCAGCGCGTTCCCCAATAATATTCCGCTTTGACTACTATCGGATGAAACAGACCGATAATCAGGAATGTGCAGATGCCAATGAGGATTCCTTCCCAATGAAGGCTGTCAATCCATTCCATTATTCGTCAGCGTCTTTACGGATGGGAATTTCTTTCTTGATGCTCTGTTCCAGTGAAATCAAGGTCTCCGTAGCAGTTACACCCGGAATTTCCTGAATTTTGGAGTTCAGCAAATCCATCAGATGCTCGTTATCTGTAGAATACAGTTTGGTCAGCATGGTGTACGGACCAGTGGTGAAATGACATTCCACGATTTCCGGAATCTTCTTCAGTTCTGCCACTACGCTCTTGTACATAGAGCCTTTTTCCAGCTTGATTCCTACGTATGTGCAGGTGCTGTATCCCAGGCTCTTGGGATTTACATGGTAACCTGAACCGATAATTACGCCAAGGTCAATCAGGCGCTGAACGCGTTGGTGAATGGCAGCACGTGACACGCCACATTCTGCTGCAACGTCTTTGAACGGGATTCTGGCATTCTGTGAGATGATTTCCAGAATCTGTTTGTCAAGTTTATCAATTTTTTCCATATTACTAAATGGTTCTTGTTTTTATCATATTGTAAGCAAATGTAGAAAAACTTTTTTATCTATATGCTATTTTGCCAAAAAAAACGTGATTATTTTTGGCGAAAGAACAAATTGTGGGTAAATTGTGTAAGTCGTTCGGCCCTATTTGACTATCTTTGATTCCCAGAAGATAGGATGCGGTTGGGAAGTAGAGCCGAAAAACATGTTTTTCGTTCGTACTTCTCTCACCTTTCACTATCTTTGTAAGACTTATTATTTATTAAACTCAAGAACTATGCATCCATTGGAATTGTTTAAGTTTTGTCCGGTATGTGGTTCTCCTCATTTTGAAATACATAATGAGAAGTCCAAGAAATGTGCGGACTGCGGGTTTGTGTATTATTTTAACTCAAGTGCGGCTACGGTGGCTTTTATCCTGAACGGGAAAGGGGAACTGCTGGTTTGCCGGCGGGGAAAGGAACCTGCCAAGGGCACGCTGGATTTGTCGGGCGGATTTATTGATATGTTCGAGACTGGCGAAGAAGGGGTAGCACGCGAGGTGAAAGAGGAAACGGGGCTGGTAGTGACGGAAGCGAAATATCTGTTTTCCTTGCCCAACACATATCTGTACTCCGGTTTTCTGGTACATACACTCGACCAGTTCTTCTTGTGTCAGGTGGAAGATGACCATCTGATAAAAGCCATGGACGATGTGGCCGATGCATGGTGGATGCCGCTGGACAAAGTGAATCCGGATGATTTCGGGCTGGACTCTGTACGTAGGGGAGTCGCACGCTTTTTGGAAACCTGTCGGAACAAAAAATAAAAGGGATTATGGGTAAATATAAGAAATATATATGGATGGCGGGGCTGTGTTGTGCCTTGCCGTTGACGGTTTCCGGGCAGCAGGTGGAGCCGCTGACCGGGGCAGACCGTTTGTTCAACGAGGGACGGGAGCTGTTCTTGCGTCAGGATTATGCGGCAGCCCGACAGACCTTGGTGCGCTATACCCGTCAGGCGGGGGAAAAGGCCTGGGCCGATGAAGTGGACTATATGCTGGCTTGCACGGCCTATGAATTGAAAATGCCGGATTGTCGGGAAGTGTTGTCGGATTATCTGGAAGCACATCCGGAGTCGCGTTACCGCAATCGGGTGCAGGCACTGATAGGGGCCAGCTATTTTTCGGAAGAGAAATACATGGAAACCATTGCTACGCTGAAGGGCTGTGACATTTCTCTTTTATCTGATGAAGAACGTGATGCCAGTGCCTTGCGCATGGGTACGTCGTACCTGAAAGTCGGTAAATTGCAGGATGCGGCTTTCTGGTTCGCTGTGTTGAAAGAGACGAGTAAGGACTTCCATAACGATGCGGTGTACAACCTGGCTTATATTGATTACGTACAGCAGAAATATGATACCGCCTTGCAGGGATTCCGTGAGGTGCAGGATGACCGGAAGTTCCAGAAACTGGCACCTTATTATATTGCCGACATTTACCTGATTCAGGGAAATTATGCACAGGCCCGAAAGGTGGCAGATGCTTATCTGGCTTTGTATCCGGAAGAGAAGTATGCGGCTCAGATGAACCGTATCTCCGGTGAGGCGGCTTACGGACAGAAAGATTATGCGGCTGCCATCCAGTCGCTGGAACGCTACCACGAAGCGGAGGAGGTGCCTGCCCGTCTGGCTATGTATAAGTTGGGTATGAGTTATTTTAATACGGGAGTCTATTCCAAGGCGTTGTCGCATTTGGGTGAGGCAACCGGTGCGCAGGATGCACTGGCTCAGAATGCTTACCTGCACATGGGATTGGCCGGACTGCAGTTGAAGGAACGCAATCAGGCACGTATGGCGTTTGAGCAGGCTTCGCGCATGGATTTCGACCGTAGCATTCAGGAGCAGGCTTTGTTCAATTATGCACTCTGCATTCATGAAACGTCTTATTCTCCTTTTGCCGAGTCGGTAACGGTGTTCGAACGCTTCCTGAACGAATATCCCTCGTCGGTATATGCTGAAAAGGTGAACGATTACCTGGTAGAGGTGTATATGAACACCCGCAGCTATGAAGTGGCGTTGCGTTCTATCGAGAAAATCACGCATCCGAGTGCACGTATTCTGGAAGCGAAACAGAAACTGCTTTTCCGTATGGGAACACAGCTGTTTGCGCAGGCCGACTATCGGAATGCCATTGATTATTTTACCCGTTCTTTGCAGTTGGGCCAGTATAATCAGAAGACCAAGGCCGATGCCTATTATTGGCGCGGAGAATCGAAATACCGTCTGGAGCGTTATCCGGAGGCTGCCAATGACATGCGGCTGTATCTGGAGTTTGCTACCGACAAGAATTCACAGGAGTACGGACTGGCTCTTTACTGTTTGGGATACAGTCTGTTCAAGCAGAAACAATATAATTCCGCACGCGACTGGTTTGTCCGCTGTGTGCAGAACGGACGGACGCAGGAAGCTTCTGTAGCAGGCGACGCGTACAATCGTATCGGTGACTGCTATTTTTATGAGCGTCGTTTTGAAGAAGCCCGCCAGCAATATGCGCAGGCTGTCGTCACTTCTCCTTCGCTGGGAGATTATTCGTTGTTCCAGGAGGGTATTGTGAAAGGATTGCAGCGTGATTATGCCGGAAAGATTCAGGTGCTCAACAAATTGATTACGGATTATCCGTCGTCGGCTTATCTGGACGATGCCCTGTATGAACAGGGACGTGCCTTTGTGCAGATGGAGGATAGTGAGAATGCCATCAAGCGTTACTCATTGCTGGTGCAGCGTTATCCGGAAAGTGAGCTTTCACGTAAGGCAGCTAATGAAATAGGTCTGCTTTATTATCAGAACGACCGCTACGAAGAAGCCATTGCGGCTTACAAGCAGGTCATTACGAAGTATCCGGGTAGTGCGGAGGCGCGCTTGGCACAGCGTGACTTGAAGTCCATCTATGTGGATTTGAATAAGGTGGATGACTATATGGCGTTTGCTTCTACGGTACCTGGTGGTGCGACCTTCAACGTGAGCGAGCGCGACTCTTTGACGTATACGGCAGCCGAACGTGCTTACATGCGTGGAGATATTGCCGGAGCAAAGACCAGTCTGACCCGCTATCTTCAGTCGTTCCCGCAAGGAGCTTTCAGTGTGGATGCGTCTTATTATTTAGGTTTGATTGATTATAACCAGAAGGATTATGCGGCAGCGTCAGCCCGTCTGGAAGAAGTGTTGCGCTTTTCCGGAAGCAAGTACGAAGGAAAGGCTTTGGCGCTTTGTGCCGATATGGCTTACAACCAGAAGGAATATGCCAAGGCATTGAACCTCTACAAGCGTTTGGCCGACCGCTCGGCTGTGCAGGAAGAGCGTCTGCAGGCTGAAGTGGGTGCCTTGCGAAGTGCTTGTGCGTTGGGCGACCGGGCTGAAACCGTGACGACTGCTTCGGCGCTGCTCAAGCAGAGCAAGCTGACGCCGGAGGTACGTAGCGAGGCGTTGTATTTCCGTGCCAAGGCGTTGTTGGCAGAAGGGCAGAAGAAGGCTGCACTGGCCGACTTGACCGAACTTGCCAAGGATACGCGTAATGTGTACGGAGCAGAAGCCAAATACCTGGTGGCACAGACCTACTTCGATGAGGGAGAAACTGCCAAGGCGGAGAAGGAGGTGCTGGAATACATCGAAGTCAGCACACCGCATGCATACTGGCTGGCAAGAAGCTTTGTCCTGCTGTCGGATGTGTACGTGAAGCTGGACCGCAAGATGGAGGCTAAACAGTATTTGTTGTCTTTGCAGCAGAATTATCAGGCCGATGATGACATCGCCGGAATGATTGAAAGTCGCCTGGAAAAACTTAAAAGTGTAAAGTAAGATGAAATACATAAGTACGATATTGGTTTGCGCCGGTCTGTGGCCCGCAGCTACGGTATGTGCGCAGAATGGAGGGGAGAAAGATTCTACACTGAACCGGACGGTGGTAGTGGAAAATCAGTACAACCCCGAGGTGATGGATGCCTTTAAGGTGAATGTCATGCCCGAGGTGGAGGAGCCGGCGGCTCCGAAGCAGGCCATTAATTATGCGACGGATTTGCGTCCGTTGGGAGCCTGGAAAGCTACTCCTATGGAGGCGATGTCCAGAGAACTGGCTCAGAAGGGAGCCGACAGGGGCTATGTCCGTGCGGCTTACGGTACGCTGAACAATGTGGACCTGAAAGGAAGTTATCTGTGGGATATTTCTTCGAAAGACCGTCTGGGAATCATGGCTTCTTTGTACGGGCTGAACGGGGATATTCCGCATTTCATGGAAGGAGAGGAGTGGAAGTCGCGTTTTTACCGTACGGATGTGTCGCTGGATTACCGGCATGATTTCCGGAAAGTGGCGCTGAAATTAGGAGGCGCCTTTACTTCGCAGGTATTTAATTATATGCCGTCTATGAATGAAGGGGTAGAGAACTGGCCTACCACACAGCGTTATACATTGGGTGAAGGGTATGTAGGAGTGATGTCCCGCGACAAGGACTTGCCTATACAGTTTGCTTTCCAGACCGGCTTGCGTAGCTTCAGCCTGCGCTATGATAATTATTACATGGAGTATGGTTCTGAAAATATTTTCCATACCGAAGGTTTCATGGCTGGTGATATCAATGAGGAACAGCAGGTGGGCGTCGGTCTGGAGATGGACAACCTGATTCACGATGTGTCGCAACAGGACTATACGCTGTTGCAGCTGAATCCGTATTACACCTATCAGGGTGAATCCGTGAAGTTGCGGGTGGGTGCCCATGTGGATTTGCAGACGGCTTATGGCAGCGGACTGAAAGCTGCACCGGATGTTAAACTGGAATATACGTTCGCCGATACGTATGTGGCTTACCTCAATGTATTGGGCGGAACACGCCTGAATGATTTCCGACGGTTGAATGACTTCTCACCTTACTGGACGATTGCACAGCAGATGCGTACTTCCTATACACCGCTGGATGCGAAAATCGGTTTGAAGGCTTCTCCGGTTATCGGATTAGGTTTTGAACTCTACGGAGGTTATCGTATTACCAAGAATGAACTGTTTGCCGTACCGGGAGGATTCTATACGGATGAGCAGAATGTGTTCTATACAGGAATTCTGCAGGATAAGGGAAAAGTCGGTTATGGAGGCGTTTCTGTGAGCTATGCCTACCGTGACTGGGTAGATTTCTCTGTAAACGGTACGTATTATAGCTGGAACGTGACGGAAGGAAACGAAGGCTTGTTGCAGTTAAAGCCCGAATTGAAGGCCGATTTCAGTGTGCGTGCCAAGGTGATCAAGAATTGCCATGCCCTTTTGAACTACAACTACGAACGTCGTCAGAAGATGGGTGATTTTGGGCGTGCGGATGCCATCAATAACCTGTCTGTAGGAGCAGAGTATGAGTTGCTGAACCGCATCAACGTGTTTGGCCGCCTGAATAACCTGCTCAATAAGGCATACGCTACTGAAGCAGGTTATCCGGTGGAAGGTTTGCATTTCATGGCAGGCATCAGCTGCCGTTTCTAAATTTATTCTGCGTGGCGGCAGTGCTGAATCAGTGCGCCGTCACGGAAAAAGAAACGGCTTTCTTGTCCGTGCGGAAGGAGGGGAGCAGGAATACCGTCGTGCAAGGTTACGCGGGCATGTTCCACAAATGCTTCGTCCCATAGCCCTTGTTCCAGAAAAGCCTGGAGCGTCTGGCTTCCGCCTTCTACCAGTAATGTTTGTATTTTTTGCTCATAAAGCACCTGCATGATTTGCGGGAGAATATTCTGGCCGAAATCCAGTGTCACGTAAGTGAGGTTCTGGGTAGCGGCCTTTTCTTTTTCCGTAAAGACGAGGGTAGGAGTGCTGCCGTCGAATAGGTGCAGATGAGGCGGCAAAGTCAGCTGTCGGTCGATGACCAGCCGGAGCGGGTTCTGTCCGTACCATTCGCGTACCGTGAGCGACGGGTTGTCGAGCAGGGCTGTGCGTCGTCCTACGAGGATGGCTTTCTGTTCGGCCCGCATCTTGTGAACCGCTAAGGTGGAGAGAGGAGTGGAAAGGCGTACCGCGTTTCCGTCTTCACGCCGGATGTCCAAAAAACCGTCGGCCGACTGTGCCCATTTCAGGGTGATGTAAGGACGCTTTTTCAGGTTGAATGTCACGAAGGCACGAATCAGTTCCCGGCATTCTTTTTCTAGTACACCGACCGTCACTTCAATGCCGGCATCCCGTAATTTCTGGATTCCTCTTCCGGCTACTAAAGAAAACGGGTCCACACAGCCTACTACGACTCTCGGAATCCCTTTCCGTATGATTAAGTCGGCACAGGGAGGGGTTTTCCCGTAGTGAGAACAGGGTTCTAAGCTCACATAAATGGTGGCATCCTTCAGCAGACTTTCATCTTTGACTGAGGCGATGGCATTCACTTCGGCATGGCCTTCCCCGCAGCGCACGTGATAACCTTCACCGATGATTTTTCCGTCGCGTACAATGACGGCCCCCACCATGGGGTTGGGAGCAGCATGGCAGATACCGTTTCGGGCCAGTTGTATGCAGCGCCGCATATATTTTTCGTCTATCGTCATATTCTTCGTTTTTTATCGTTACTTTTGCAACTATGCATCCGGTTTATGTACATATCAAAAAAGAGCTGAGTCCTTTTTATGCAGAAGAAGAGGCTTCAGCCATGGCAAAGTGGATATCTTCGGATATTCTGCATCTCTCTACTCTTGAACTTTATACAGGCAAAGATATGAATTTTTCCACGAAAGAGTGGGAGGAACTGGAGGATATTCTTCGGCGCTTGAAGCAGCGGGAACCCCTTCAGTATATTTTGCAGGAAGCCTCTTTTTGTGGAATGTCTTTTCATGTGGAACAAGGGGTACTGATTCCTCGTCCGGAAACGGAAGAGCTGGTGGAATGGATTATCTCCGATTATCGGGAGGCAGGTCAGGTGCGTATTTTGGATATTGGCACCGGAAGCGGCTGCATTCCCGTGTCATTGGCGCAGCTGTTGCCGGAAGCGCAGGTTTCTTCGTGCGATGTGTCGGCTGAGGCTTTGCGCATTGCGGCTATGAATATAAAGCGTTATGGAGACAAGGTGACTCTGTTCTGTGCCGATATTCTGAAAGAGGAACTTCCTGAATGTCAGGTAGACGTGCTGGTGAGTAACCCTCCTTACATTACGGAAAGCGAGCGGACGGATATGGAGGCGAATGTACTCGACTGGGAACCTGAACTGGCCTTGTTTGTACCCGATTCGGACCCGTTGCGGTTTTACCGGAGGATAGCCTGGAAAGGACTTGACTGGCTTTCGGAAGGAGGAGCATTGTATTTTGAAATCAACCGTGCTTACGGGGCCGAGACTGTGCGGATGCTGGAGGAACTTGGATACCGTCAGATTGAATTACGGAAAGATTTGTCGGGAAACGACCGGATGATAAAAGCAATCAGACCATGAAAGAATATAGTGAAGCAGAGATAAAGAGTAAGGCCGAAGTGTATTGCTCGTCGGTAGAGCGTTGCCCGTCGGACGTGGAGGAGAAAATTCGCAAGTGGGGGGCTTCGGAGGAAGTGACAGAACGGATTATGGCTCATTTGCAGAAGGAGCGCTACTTGGATGCGTCTCGTTTTTGCCGGTTTTATGTGCGCGACAAGTACCGTTTCAATCAGTGGGGGCGGATGAAGATTGCACAGATGCTCCGTATGAAACGCCTGTCGGACGAAGACATCCGTGCCGGACTGGAGGAAATCGATACCGAAGAATACGACGGAATCCTGAAAAAGATGCTGAAGCAGAAAATGAAAGGAATAAAAGCTGCCAATGACTATGAACGGAGCATGAAGCTGATTCGTTTTGCTGTAGGTCGGGGCTTTACACTGGAAGAAGTACGTCGTTTTGTCAATCAGGTAGAGCCAGATGAATATTTTGACTGACATCCGGGATTTTCTGTTTCCCCGTCTCTGCATGGCTTGCGGACGGAAGTTGCAGGTCTCCGAACAGGCTCTTTGCTGTGATTGTTTGTCACAGCTTCCTCATACGCATTTAGGAAATACACCGGGCAATGAAATGGAAAAGATTTTCTGGGGGCGTTTCCCGATACAGCGGGCGTCGGCTTTGTTTTATTATGCCCGTGGAGGGAAAGTTGCCCATATATTGGCCGGTATGAAATACTATGGCCGTCAGAAAGTCTGCCGGCAGATGGGAGAGATGCTGGCGCATGAACTGCTCCTGACGGGTTTCTTTGAGGGAGTAGATTATTTGTTGCCGGTTCCCTTGCACCCCGACCGTCTGCGTACCAGGGGATATAACCAGAGTCGCCTGCTGGCAGAGGGCATTTCTGAGCAGACGGGCATTCCGGTGTGCGACGGGTTGCTCTGTCGGGTGCGAAACAATCAGACCCAGACCCATAAATCCGTGCTGGAACGGCAGGAAAACACGGTTCATCTTTTTCATCTGGCTGGCGATACCCGTATGCTGCAAGGCAAACATGTGATGCTGGTGGATGATGTGCTGACCACAGGGGCCACGTTGGGTGCCTGTGCAGATGTACTGGCTGATATTGAGGGAATAAGCATCAGCATTGTTACACTGGCGTGGACGAAATAAAACAATCTGACGGGTTTTAGTAAAATTAATGCTCTTAAATTTTCTATTCCCGATGTATTTCTATAATTTTGCAAAAAACATTTATCAGAGAATTAAAAAGTTATGAAAGCTTTGGAAAGATTATTTGCAGAAAAGTTGCTGAAGGTGAAGGCTGTGAAGATTCAGCCGGCTAACCCGTTTACTTGGGCATCAGGTTGGAAATCGCCGATTTATTGTGACAATCGTAAGACGTTGTCATATCCTGCACTTCGTAACTTCGTAAAGTTAGAAATTTGTCGTGTTATTCTTGAAAAATTCGGTGAAGTAGACGCCATCGCAGGTGTAGCTACAGGTGCGATTGCACAGGGTGCGCTGGTGGCAGAAGAGTTGAACTTGCCGTTCGTATATGTTCGTTCAAGCCCGAAAGACCATGGCTTGGAAAATTTGATTGAAGGTGAATTGCGTCCGGGTATGAAAGTGGTTGTAGTAGAAGACCTGATTTCAACCGGTGGAAGCAGTTTGAAAGCGGTAGAAGCTATCCGTCGTGACGGTTGTGAAGTAATTGGAATGATTGCTTCTTTCACTTACGGTTTCGATGTATCAGTAGAAGCCTTCAAGAAAGCAAAAGTAGAACTGGTTACATTGACCAACTACAATGCGGTGCTGGAAGCAGCTTTGAAGACCGATTATATCAATGAAGAGGATATCCCTGTGCTGCAGGCATGGAGACAAGATCCTTCTCATTGGACTGGAAAATAATAGATTCTGTAACTGGGAAAGCAGTCTCGGATTGTAAATAGGAGATGTCATCCTGAGCGAGTCCACTCTGCTCAAGATGGCATTTTTTTATGCGATGACGGGAGAATTTTCCTGAAGATTGAAAAAATATGGCTGTACAATTTGAAAGCAATGTGAAGCATGTTCCTTATAGTCAGGAACGAGTATATAACAAACTGTCCGACCTGAATAACCTGGAAGGAGTTCGGGAACGTCTGGACATGGTGAAGGACAAGCTGGACGGGAAACTGGAAGATATGTCGTTCGACCGTGATTCCATTACCTTGAAAGTACAGGGCATCAGTCTTACATTGCGCATCATTGAGCGTGAACCTTTGAAGTGCATTAAGTTTGAAGGTGACAAATCGCCCATACCTTTGAATCTGTGGATTCAGATTCTGCCTGTGACACAGGAAGAGGCTAAAATGAAAGTGACTATCCGTGCGGAAGTGAACATGTTCATGAAAGCTATGGTGTCAAAGCCCCTGCAGGAGGGAGTAGAGAAACTGGCTGACATGCTGGCCATGCTTCCTTATTAATTGAAATGACCGGCAGATGCCGGAGATAAAAACTGAAATTATGGCTCAAAAACTTTGGGAAAAAAATGTACAGGTAAATGCGGAAATTGACCGCTTTACCGTGGGACGTGACCGCGAAATGGACATGTATCTGGCAAAGTACGACGTGTTGGGTTCGATGGCGCATATTACCATGTTGGAAAGTATCGGCCTGCTGACCTCGGACGAACTGAAGATTTTGCTGGAAGAACTGAAAAATATATACGCTTCCGTAGAACGCGGGGAGTTTGTGATTGAAGACGGAATAGAGGATGTACATTCACAGGTGGAGCTGATGCTGACACGCCGCCTGGGGGATGTGGGAAAGAAAATCCACAGTGGACGTTCGCGCAATGACCAGGTGCTGGTCGACTTGAAGCTGTTTATCCGTGCTCAGTTGAAATCGGTGGCAGAAGCTGTAGAACGTTTGTTCCATGTACTTATTTCTCAGAGCAACCGTTACAAGGATGTGCTTATGCCGGGATATACCCACCTGCAGATCGCCATGCCTTCTTCTTTCGGTCTGTGGTTTGGAGCTTATGCAGAAAGCTTGGTGGACGATATGATGTTCCTTCAGGCTGCTTATAAGACTTGTAACCGTAATCCATTGGGCTCGGCAGCAGGGTATGGCTCTTCTTTCCCGTTGGACCGTGAGATGACCACTCGTCTGTTGGGATTCGATTCAATGAATTACAATGTGGTGTATGCCCAGATGGGCCGTGGCAAGGTGGAACGCAACGTATCGTTTGCGCTGGCTTCTATTGCCGGAACACTGTCGAAGATGGCGTTTGATGCCTGCATGTTCAGTTGTCAGAACTTCGGCTTCGTGAAGTTGCCCGATGAATGTACCACCGGTTCCAGCATCATGCCGCACAAGAAGAATCCCGATGTGTTTGAGCTGACCCGTGCCAAATGCAACAAGATTCAGGCCCTTCCGCAGCAGATTATGATGATTATGAACAACCTTCCTTCCGGTTATTTCCGTGACCTTCAGATTATCAAGGAAGTGTTCCTTCCTGCTTTTGAGGAGTTGGAAGACTGCTTGCAGATGGCTACTTACATCATGGAGAAAATCAAAATCAACGAACATATTCTGGATGACGACAAATACCTGTATATGTTCAGTGTGGAAGAGGTGAACCGTCTGGCTTCAGAAGGAATGCCGTTCCGTGATGCATATAAGAAAGTAGGGCTGGACATTGAGGCTGGAAACTTCTCACACGATAAGACCGTACATCACACGCATGCCGGAAGCATCGGTAACTTGTGTAATGACAAGATTGAAGAACTGATGCAGCAAGTGGTGAGTGGCTTCAACTTCGAGAAAGTGATTCAAGCTGAAAACTCACTTTTAGGAAGATAATTGCATAAAATTAAAAAGAAAACGGGTGAAAAGTTTGGAGTATATCGCAAAACTCCCTACATTTGCACCCGTAAACGCGGAAATAGCTCAGTTGGTAGAGCATAACCTTGCCAAGGTTAGGGTCGCGAGTTCGAGTCTCGTTTTCCGCTCTTTCTTTGAAAGGATGCTCGAATGGTGGAATCGGTAGACACGAGGGACTTAAAATCCCTTGGCCATTGCGGCTGTGCGGGTTCAAGTCCCGCTTCGAGTACAGGAAAAATGCTCTGTAAATCAATGATTTACGGAGCCTTTTCCTTTTTATACGCTGGATTGGACTTATCCTTATTACATTCAGTTTATGCGTTTCTGAGGCTCTAAGTTAAACCGAAAGTTAAACTAAGCTTTAACTTTGTCTTTGCTTTTACTTTACGTTATAATTGATATTGAATTGAAACTAAGATTTCTCTTGGTCGCATTTTTATCCATGATGTATATTGTTGGATAGCCGAATAAGTCGTATATCGATATTCTTTTTGGTTGAACAAGTTACACAGAGTCATGGAAAACCGCCATTTGTCCTTGATGTATGAAGCTTCGGCATCGGCTAGTCATACATGCTGGTGATGGTTTTCGTCTAGCTGGTTATAGTAATGTTCGCCAGTAAGACGGATTTGATAGGTGGAGTTCCCTATTTCAAGGTAGATTCGCTGACGGATGTTCCATAAGGCAGTAGATTATTATTTTCTCCGATGAGAGGAGTTCTGTATGTGACAAAAATGAAGAGAAACCTGAAATACTCTGTTCTGGAGGAGTGCATGTACCAGACTACAGAAGGATTTATGGAAGTACGGATACAACATGTTACGTTCTCAAAAGTACTGAAGGGTGGCGAAACCCTGACTCACCATGCCCGTATCATTACATATGCCGATACCCGAAAGTACAAACTGTTTTCATTGCTCACGAACGACATGGAATCAGATCCGAACGAGATTATAGAAATTTACCGTAAACGCTGGGAGATAGAACTGTTGTTCAAGCAGATAAAGCAGAACTTCCCCTTGAAATACTTCTATGGAGAGAGTGCAAATGCCATCAAGATACAGATTTGGGTGACTCTTATAGCTAATCTGCTGCTTATGATAATGAAAAAGAAACTCATGCGTTCATGGAGTTTCTCCGGGCTTGCAACCATGATACGGATTACGCTTATGTATTATGTGGACTTCTACAGTCTGTTTAATCACCCGGGAAAGACTGGGAAACGCTCTTAAGCGTAGATCGGAAAAGAAGATTATCAGCTGTCTATCTTTTGAAGGGGCTTAGAATGACAAAACAAGACTCGACCATTGAATATAACAATGGTCGAGCGGGATTTTTTATATGTAATCGATTTTATCGGACAGCAATAGAAAAAAATAGAATCCATTCTGAAAGAGTAACCTTTTAAATGGATTCTAAATGTCTGATTTTATTCCTATTATTCTATCTCTTCTAATTTTAATCCTAATTGTTGAACTGATTCCTTCACTATTTTATAAATCTGAGCTGATTCGTCAAGTGGTTTAGCAAGAGTGGAACTAGCCTTAAAAGAAACTTCAATCTCTAGATTGTTTTGATTTAGTGGCACAATGAAACTAGAGAATAATTGAGTCCATTGGTCTACTGGAATCTTACCGGAAATTTTGATAGATTTAAAATGACGTACTGGTTGTGATGAAACATCATCCGGTTTATGCGGAGAATTATCTGGTGGTGTATGGGAATTGTTTTCTGATTTTGTCTTGTTATCTTCAGATTCCGTTTCTACCTTATCTTGAGGCATGACGTTCTTATCTATCAGCCAATATTGACGCTCAGTGACATCAAGGCCAAAGATGTTTTCACGATGATAGATACGTGAATAATTTCCTTCTTCTCCGAAAGCCACATTGAATTCACCGTTGTAGCAATATTTTTGGATGGTGCTGGTTACAGCATCTGCTCCTGTAATCATAGGTTTGTCATCATATTGCAGAAAGGCTTCATACAGTGTCGTTACATTAATAGGATTTTCGAGAGTAGGATACAAGCGGTTTGCTTTCAATGTTCCAATGCCAATCGAGCGTATCAACCATTCTTCTTCAATGATAGCTTCCATTAATTTGTCCGTAATTTGCGTCTGCATATCGCGGGCAAAGTCATGTAATTCCAAGGCTTCTAAACCATCGGTTGCAGAGTAACGCATAGCTATGTTATACACAGAAATCAACTGGGTATTAGCTTGTTCGTTTGCATCATTCTTCTTGTCAATAATATCCTTTTTTTGGTCTGTGTCCAATTGTCCGCTATATTCATGTTGTACTCTTTCACATGCTAAGTACTCTGTCAGTTTAGATTGTAATAACCCAAGCTGGCTTTCAGAGCAAGTCAGATAGAATATTGTATTCCGGAAAACGCGCTGTGTGCTTCCTTTTTTAGTAGCAATCTGTTCTACATAATTTTCAACTTTCTTGTTAATTGAGTTGATTTGGGTAGCATAGTCCGGACTTAATATGACTAAGGTCAATGTTTTCTGCTCGGGAACATCACCTGATGGGTTGATTAATATGCGCAGTTGTCCGTTGCTGTTTATTTGATTATTTAGACGTTTTAGTATTTCAGCTTTGACATCGGCTGCTGATATTTCTGATTTGGCACTATTAATTAGAATATTAATGTTAGGCTTTGCTTGAAACCAATAAGTTTTGGCTCCAACATTGGTTGAATAAAGGTAATATGCAACCTGCTCCAATTTGTTCAGGGCATTGTTGATTTCGCTATGCTGGAATGCAGATGGGCGAAGCATACAAAGTTTTAATTGTTCTATGTTTAATCCTTTGTTCTGCGATCCACCTATACTACTCATTAACAGTGTAGTGGCTATTCCTTGTGCCAAACTGTATTTACAGCTATTGCTTTGTGGGTCTTCGTTATCTATTTTATAAGCATTGCTTGAGGTGCCTATAATATCGGCATGCATCACCGTTTCCCATTGGCTGCCCATTAGGCTGGTGATAGTTCCTGTTAAAGTTGGTAAATTGGCAAGGTTGACATCTGAAGTGTGTATCAGAGCTTGTGACCCGCTTAAAGAACCGCGGCGACTCCATAAATCCTTGACAATGGAGGCTAACAAACGTAATACGCCTCGTGTGCGTTGAAAATGAGGGTCATTTCCCCATTTTAATCGGAACATATCTATTAGTTCGGGGTGGAATGGGTAAGCTTTACGCATTTTATTGATATACTCTATGCGGTCTGCTTCAGCTGGTAAGTCGGAACGTCGGTTGTGGTAGGTATTTTTGTACCGTGTCAGAACTTGTTCTATTGTATCTGGATTGCCGACATTTTCAAATAACCTACGGCGAACCACTTCGAATATTTCTTCATCATCTACTGGTTTGATACCAGTACCCACACGTACAATACGGTTCTCCAAAGAAGAGAGTATCTGTTGGCCAATTTCTGATGAAGCTACTTCTGTTGCACTGGCAGGAAGAGTGGCTATCAATACACATTGAGGCACTGCAGCGACTGATTCGGTCAGTGTTTGCAGAAAACTTACTGTTTGTGTATAAAGGGTGCCTTTACCTACCATTATTCCATTGGCTTTATTACAGTAATCAGCCAACTCATCAATCAGGATTAGAGAAGGTGTGTTTTGAGCCAGAATAGGCTTGAATATAGAAGAAGAAGGTGCTGTCCGACTTTCATCGTTGGCACGTACCTTATTGTAGCCTTCTGCTCCTCCTAATTGATAGGCTAATTCGCCCCATAGGGTATGAATGGTTATACCTTCTTCGGTAGTACGTCCTTGTGCGACATCGGTTGTGTTGTTGGTAAAGACGGCAACCTTTGCGTCATTGTATTCAGGGCGTATGTTTTCATTTAACAGATGGGCTGTATAAGCAGAATTTAATAATGAACGTCCAGCTTTGGTTATATGATATAATGAGATCAAGGTGTGGGTTTTACCACCACCAAATCCTGTTTGCAATGAGATGACTCGGTTCTCACTTTCTTCACCATTCAATGCACGAACCACCCGGTTGGCAATGTCCCGAAGTCCGGCAGTGATATAGGTTTTCTCGAAGAACATCGTCGGATTGTTATAAACTTCCTGTCCGATACCCAAGGCTACTTCTCCCAGATTGGCCGCAAAAACTGATTCATCTAGTACGCCGTTGCGAATGTCGTAATGAGGATATACGTTAGTGAACCATGCAGGAATAGGAGCATCTTCTCGCATGGTTACGACGGTTGTTTGCATTGGAGGAGCCATTGCTTGAACGGGCTGTGCCATTGGTTGTTCTTGATCCTTAATTTTGTCTATTTCACTGACTAGTTCATCCATTTTCATCAGTTTGGCTGCCTGTTTAATATAGAGATAAGCACCGTCTATTTCTTCGTTATCCAAAACTTGATAATGGTTACACTTGTTGCGGATATCTTTCAGTTCTTGCAGATAACTGATGAACTTATTTGCCTTATCCGGCGTTCCGAATTCTATACCCAGTTCTTGCTTAAAACCGAGTGCAAAATCCGTTAAGTTATTGTAATCAATCAGGCTGATGCATGATTGATTTTCACCTTGTGCTTTCAGAGCCTGATTCCAGGTGGCCCGTTTGGGAACTTTCAATCTGGAAAAATATAATCCTTCCCATGGCTCATTCGGAAAATGTTGTTGCAGGAAACCTATTACAAATGGACGCATGGCATCTAGAAAGATGCCGAGGGCTTTATGTATCTTATCGTTCATATCTATAATTCTATTGGTATTGACAGGTTAATTAAATAATGTGCCTTGGGTGTAGGTCATGATTTCTCCGCAATGCTGTATCAGGTCGGCCGAATTAGAAATTAGCTCCTGTACTTGTGTTAAGTCATCTCCTTCCGGCAACAGTTCTTTCAAGGATGCCAACACACGCCAGAAAGGATTGTTGGCTTCTTTTCCTACTATATGTATGTGATGAAGGATTTTTCCACGGTCGCCATCCCGCCAATTGGCCATGGCCCGGTGTACTTGGTCTATCAGTGGGTCACTGGCACTCATACCTAATTTTTCATTTACCGTTCGTTCGGCGTAAGTAGCCAGATGTTGTTTGTTACCGGTACGGATAAGTAGATTGTGAGCGAAAATGTCACTGATGTTGACGCTCATTCCCACGCGGGCAAATTTGGCTGCATCGTCAAAGTCGGTATCTCCCATGCCGTTCATCTGCAACCAGCCGATATAGAAACGGGTATATTCATCTCCGTCAAAACCGCTTAGTAAGGCGTTAAATGCCGCAGTCCGGGCTAACTCTAAAAGCTCACCTACGGTTACTTCGCTACCATCTGCTTTTTCCACTGTTTCGTATTTCCCAAATTCACTGACAGCTTGTCCAAAGCAGGCTGTCAAGAGGTCTGCTCCCCGAAACCCCAATTCGTAGAGGGCATTGACTTCTTCTGTGACTTTGGTTTCAATGGCTCGTTTCACTCGTTTGAAACTTTCGAATCCGTTACGCTCAGAGGGGCGACATGAAACGGTTACAGACGATTCGAGGGCAGCCCCAGCCAATCCTAAACTTCTATTGGCCATTTCTGTATCCATTGGCCAGCTGCCGGTAATGTTCATTCTTGCTCCCAAGATTGAATTACAGAGTGTAGTCCAAGCCTCGGTACTTTGATGGGCAAACATAATGCTGACAATATCAGAAGTTTGGTATTCGATGGCATCAAAAATGGTCGTCAGTTTGTTTTCGAAATGTTTTTTGGCTTCTGCCTCACTGTTGTGATGATGGTGTTTCAATGCCGTACACTCTTCTGCTTTTGGGGTTTGGGGAGTAGCAAAATTGATGGGGTAGATGTCTCCCAATGTGCGCTTCATCCATACATAAAAGAAGTCTGAGATATCCGCATAGGCTATGGCGTCATAATAGGGTGGGTCTGTTACGACAGCAGTCAGTGTTTTGGCAGCGAACTGTCCTTTTTCTCCACTGGAAGCATTTGCAAACAGTGCAGCAAAAGGAGAATTGCTTTCCGACTCGATGTAACGGGTTATCCACTCCAGTTGGTTGAGGGCACTACCCGAACTGTTGCAGAAAGGGTTGGATTCCGGGTAATCGAAAACCATGGCAATAGCTTGGCGGCTGAAAGGGTGTTCTAGTTTTTCTCCGCTTATATGCCATCTGCCTAATGAGGTATTTGCCACGGCTATACGGTCAAACCAGATAGATAAATAGGTAAATAATATATTCGTATAATTAGATTGGTTTAACGTTGCTTTTAAGTTTAATAATTGTTTATTTATCGTTAAAAGCATATTTAGTTGACGATTAGAAAACATCTGGTACCATTGATTAATATTCCAGCCACGGCTACTGATTAAGTCAGTTTGTTTAGTCATATTTTCAGTAGGTATACTTTGATTGAGTAGCGTTATATGTGGTTGCTCTAGTTGTATTGATGGAATGGTATATTGTTTTCCATTTGAACCTTCACTGATTATTGCGATAAAACGCTCTTTTAATCCAATTTTATTGGCTTGCTCTTTAACTTGTTTAGAAGTTGTGATACTACCACAACATGGGCATATGAGATTTCCTGTTTTATTCCATCCGGGCAATACCTTCTCGTCATAACTTCCTTCTTTTATTTCGAACTGAATATCAGTACCATGGATGATAGGATTCAGGTATACCTTTTTCGATTTGGTATTTGCCAAATAAAACTGCTTTAGCAGAGGTACTTCTGCTTTGCAAGAAGGATTAGAACACGTAGCTGTCCGTGTCCAATAATAAGCTATGGGCTTGTTCCCTTTTTCGTCCGCAGGATAAAGATGCCCCACTTCGGCCTCAGTCATGGCTAGTAACTTTTTGGCATAATATTCTACATCGAAAGACAATCTATTGGGTATTTCTACATTGCCCGTAGGCATTCCTCCAAAATTTTCGGTATACAACTTTACTCCTTCTTTACCATATAAAGTCATAAATTCCTCGTGAGTGTAGGTGATAGGTTTTCCGTATTTTTGAGGAAACTCTACCGAACCTTTTTCAATGATATGCGCTACGGGGTTGATGTCGTTACCGAAAGAACGACACCCCAAACGGGCTGCTTCCAAGGGTATGGCGCCACCACCGGCAAAAGGATCGAATACGCTGGGCATCCGGTTCTGGAATTTCTCGATAGCCTTTTGTAAGGCGGCTTCTTTGGCTGTTACCTCTGGAGAAGTGAGATGTCGGTTTGTCGTGTGATACAATGCAGTCTCAGCGTTCGTGATGGCTTTAGAAGCTTCATCAAATTCTACAGCCAAGTCTGTGTATGTGGCTTCAGAACGTAGTTCGGAATTGTAGGCTACCCATATCAGCAAACGAGCCAGACGAAGCACTGTAGGGTCGTTTTTACTTTCCCATTTTATCAGGCATCCTTCTTGCACTTGGTCCTTGGAAGGAGTCGTTTTTCCGGCCAGCATATTTTTTGGCAGGCAGGTGAAAACTTCCCGATAAACATCAACAGTCGGTTGCGAAGGTTGTCAGGCATCGGGTCATAGATAGATGTATAGGGAATATCTGGATAAGGGGCATAAAGCGGATTATTGGCCAGCAGGTCTTGCACAGCATCACAGAATGCTTGCGGACACTCCGGATCCAGCGGATCGGGTACCAGACTTGCAAATATTACCGCCCGGCATACAGGCAATGGCCGACGGGCCCACCACAGATGCAAGGTGGAAATATGTCCATGACGGATAGATTTGTCGCGTACACTTTCTGCCGAGATTTCCTTAATCGGCATTGCTACTTCTATGAGCTTCTTTGCTTTTGTCATAATTAATCTTCTATATCCGGAAGTTTACCAATCATTGTTTCAAGTTCTTTTTTGTAGGCTTCATCAAAAGATTTGTTCTTCAGGAGGTTGTCAATGTCTGTTTTGTCAATGTCCTTTAAGTTGTTATAAAATGCGATGAAGCTGGTAACCATTGCATCAAAGTACGTTTTTACGATTTCGGTTACCTTATTCGGAAAATTCATTCCTCTCAGTTTTTGTTCATTGTCTGATTGGAAGACTTCTGTCATATTTTTCTGTAAAGCATCGAAATCCGTTTTCCGAGAAGCATACATATATCCGGCCAAGTAATAGGTACTTTTTTTGAAGATAGGGAGTTTCCCCAGATACTTTGCATTATCTTGTTGGATTTGCTCTCTTATGGCATCGAGTATACCATTGGCAATGATAAATTTAAAACATAATTCATCCAGTTGTTTTTCATTCCCTTCTTCCAGCAAGTTGCCATTGAATATCTTATCATATTCGGTCTTTTGGAATACACGTGATTTGCCTAAACCGGAGCGTAATGAACGTGCCATGAAAAGGTAAACTGCTCTGTAAGCTAATGCTACATTGACCATGCTTATAATCATTTGATTCCCCTGTATATTCTTGCCTTCTCCTTTTCGGTCATAAATGATGTTGAACTTTTTGAGGACTTCAGCAATGCGTATTTGTATAGGGTCATTAGCCATCAAAGAATAACTTTTTACAGAATTCTGATTATTTGTTGCTTTGATGATATTCATTTTGAAGTCGGTCTGTGACGGATTAATTTCATAAATTCGCACCATAACATTGGCCGGCCTGAAATTGTCCCGCGTGTTTTCACCGTATTTTGCACTATATAACGCATTGACTGTCTGGCATCCATTGATAATCTGCATGTTCTCCAACGTAAAAGTTTGCACATGTTTTGCTGCATTTGTGTTGCCAATGGTCAAGGCATCACAAATGATACTAATCCCGTTGTTCATATAAGGAAACCAAAGACTTTCACTGCTGGTAATGGTTGCAATGATATCCTTGTTAACATTTCCGCGGTCACCCAGGTATAATCTGATGTTTTCTGCATACAGTTGGTTGTGGTGATATTTATTCTGCAGCCGGATGAATTCATTGACATTGCACATCCCCACAATCACTTTCTTAGGTAATCCAAGACTTTCGCGTTTGGAGTTATCTTCAAGTCGGTAAGAATACATTCCTTCATTAACTAATTCTAGGGATTCACTTCCTACTTGGATTTTTCCTTCTCTGGCCAGTTCCAAAATTTCTTTCACTCCATATACCTGAATGGAAAATCCTAATAATTGCCGGTCTGCGTTGAAGCGGGCTAAGACATTATTTATTTCTTTTTCATTATTGCGATAGATACCTGTAGCATTGTTGATATAATGGCAATATACGATGATGCGACGATCTCTTCTTCCTTTCAGAAACTCATCACATTTTGTTTTTATTTCAGCTACTACTTCATTGTCCGAAGGTTTTTCCAGAAACTCCGGGTGTACAAAATTATTGTTCACAAAAGTCGCAAAATTGAGTAACTCCACGGGAGACGCGCTTTTGGAATCGTTTGCGTATAGCTTGTATTGGAAAATATGAAGCTGTTTTACTTTTGAACTTTCGGTTCCAATAAGAGCATACGCATCAATTTGCAATTCAGAACGTCCTGAAATACTTTTGTCGGTGATGACGAAATTTTCAAAGAAACCATCTTCTGAATAATCCATGACTAATGATGCAGACATGGCCATGTAAAGAATCTCATTCGTTGCATTCTTCACTTCGGTGGAACTTTTTCCAGCCTCAATCTCAAAATGCTCATTAGTTCTTTTAACCTGAATAATTCATAGTCTCCACAAAAAAGAGAACGCCCTTCTTGTATATTT